>Ga0102948_1000133_pt1 | contig 27042 bp, 25 predicted proteins | sample SalPonA_A_H2O_MG_FD_78211 | JGI IMG/M metagenome (GOLD analysis project Ga0102948, IMG submission 78211) | Water microbial communities from South San Francisco under conditions of wetland restoration - Salt Pond MetaG R2A_A_H2O_MG | ecosystem: Environmental > Aquatic > Non-marine Saline and... | reverse complement strand
GTGACGGTTGGTTTAGAGGAGGGGGCGCTACTGCGCGCATCTTCGTTGATCTACCTAACTCCTCTATTTGGGTTGGTCATAGTCACACTCGGGTTAAATTTTCTCAACTTTTCAGAAACCTTTCAGATCTTTGGAGCTATCCTTGGCCTTACATTAGGGTTTGTTGCAACCCGAATTGTGAGTGTTCGCAGAGTGGCACTTGGAGATTTCACGCCGCGTCTGCTCCGTACTCAAACCTAAGTTTGCAGAGGTAGACCGAATGAATATGATCAGATCCTTCATAGTCGTCGTGGGTCTGGCACTTAATGCCCAGGCCTGGGCGGCAGAATTGCCAGACTTCACTGGTCTGGTGAAGTCGTTGTCACCAGCAGTTGTTAATATTAGTACCATCAAGGAACCTGATGCTCAGGGCGATGATGACCCAATGCGTGGGCCCAATGGTGAAGAGATCCCTGAGATTTTCCGGGACTTCTTCCGCGGCTTCCAGGGACCTAATGGTGGTGCTCCCCGAGCTAACCCCCAATCACTCGGGTCCGGTTTCATTATTTCTGATGATGGCTATGTGCTGACGAACCATCACGTGGTCGATGGTGCCGACAAAGTGGTGGTTCGTTTGAACGATCGTCGCGAACTTGAAGCGGAAGTGGTCGGTTCGGATCAGCGCTCTGACGTCGCGCTGTTAAAAGTCGAAGCAACCGACCTCCCAACACTCGAAGTGGGTAGCTCTGAAGCGTTGGAAGTGGGTGAGTGGGTTTTAGCGATCGGCAGCCCATTTGGTTTCGACCACAGTGTCACCGCGGGTATCGTGAGCGCTAAAGAGCGTTCATTAGCCGGCGACTCCTATGTTCCGTTCATCCAGACAGACGTGGCCATCAACCCGGGCAACTCTGGCGGACCTCTGTTCAACCTGGAGGGTGAGGTGATCGGCATCAACTCACAGATCTATACCCGCTCAGGGGGATTTATGGGCCTCTCGTTTGCTATACCAATTGATGTTGCGATGGAGGTGGCTGATCAGCTGCGCGATCAGGGTTATGTTAAGCGCGGGTGGTTAGGTGTCATCATTCAGGAGGTGACGCGTGATCTGGCGGAATCATTCGGCCTTGATAAGCCTTCTGGTGCACTCGTTGCGCAGGTGTTGCCGGACAGCCCCGCGCTCGCCGCGGGGCTCAAAGAGGGGGACGTGATTATCAGTTTCAATGGACGAGAGATTGGTCTTTCATCAGAACTTCCGTCACAGGTAGGTCGTGTTGCGCCGGGTAAGTCGGCTGAGGTCGAAATTTTCCGCAACGGCAAGATGCTAATGCTTGAAGTGGAGATTGGTCTGTTACCGTCTCAAGAGGAGTTGGCACAGACGGTAGTACCAGAAGAGCCCAAAAAGCGGACCAGCTTGGGTCTCAATGTGCGTGACCTAAATGACGAAGATAAAGAACGGTTTGACGTTTCGACTGGGGTGCTGGTAGAGGGCGTAAACGCCGGTCCGGCCGCGCAAGCCGGTGTTAGCGTTGGGGATATCATCACCACGCTGAATGGCGAAACGATCAACTCGGTCAATCAACTGAGCGACCTAGTCTCTGAGTTGCCAAAAGATCGCCCAGTGGCACTGCGTATTATCCGCCGGGGCAGCCCTGTTTATCTCGCATTGCGGGTGGAATAGCGCCTAGCTGGCTTGAAGAGGGAGCTCAGGCTCCCTCTTTTCTATCTATGTGGCCGAAATTCAAGTAAAATCCGGGGCTTATTTTTGGCCCTAGTGTCCGTTTTCATCGCATTTTTGAGTAAAAACTATCGTGAGTACGCTTGATCATATACGCAACTTCAGCATTATCGCGCACATCGATCATGGTAAATCGACCCTTGCCGATCGTATCATTCAGATCTGCGGAGGGCTCTCCGAACGTGAAATGGCCGCGCAGGTGCTGGACTCCATGGATATCGAGCGTGAGCGCGGTATAACTATCAAGGCCCAGAGCGTCACGCTGAATTACAACGCTAAGAACGGTAAAACCTACCAACTAAATTTCATCGATACGCCGGGGCATGTCGATTTCTCTTACGAGGTCTCCCGCTCCCTCTATGCATGCGAAGGTGCGTTGCTGGTGGTTGATGCCGCGCAGGGCGTTGAGGCTCAGTCTGTAGCGAACTGCTATACCGCTATTGAGCAGGGACTCGAAGTTCTGCCAGTGTTGAATAAAATGGATCTGCCTCAGGCACAGCCTGAGGTGGTTCGTCAGGAAATTGAAGAGGTGATCGGCATAGATGCCGACGGTGCTATCCCCTGTTCCGCCAAGACGGGCGTGGGTGTTGAGGATGTTCTAGAGGCTCTGATCGACGCCATTCCAGCTCCTCAGGGGGACTACGATGCTCCTCTGCAAGCGCTGATTATAGACTCTTGGTTTGACAACTACCTTGGGGTTGTCTCTCTTGTTCGTATCGTTCAAGGGACGCTCAAGCGCAAAGACAAAATAATGGTGAAGTCGACTGGTATCAGCTATCAGGCGGAGATGGTCGGTATCTTCACTCCCAAGCAGACAACTACCGATATCCTGAGAGCGGGTGAGGTAGGTTTTGTCGTAGCCGGCATCAAGGATATCCATGGTGCCCCCGTAGGCGACACCTTGACTCATGCGAAGACCCCAGACGTGCCATCTCTGCCGGGTTTCCAGAAGGTTCAGCCGCAGGTCTATGCTGGCCTGTTCCCGACTAGTTCTGACGACTATGAAGATTTTCGCGATGCGCTGGATAAGTTGACGCTCAATGATGCATCACTCTTCTTTGAACCGGAAACCTCAGATGCCTTGGGTTTCGGTTTTCGTTGTGGCTTCCTCGGCATGCTACACATGGAGATCATTCAGGAGCGTCTGGAGCGTGAATACGATCTTGACCTCATTACCACAGCACCGACAGTTGTCTACGAAGTTGAGATGAACAATGGTGATGTGATCTACATTGACAGCCCATCTAAGCTGCCAGACCCCGGTGGCATCCGCGAAATGCGTGAGCCGATTGTACAGGCCAATATTCTAGTGCCGCAGGAGTATCTCGGACAGGTGATAGGGCTGTGTGTAGAGAAACGTGGTACCCAGAAGAATATGTCGTTCGTCGGTAATCAGGTACAGCTCACCTATGAGCTTCCTATGGCGGAAGTGGTGCTCGATTTCTTCGATCGATTGAAGTCCTGCTCACGCGGATATGCTTCACTGGAGTACAACTTCATTCGCTTTGAAGCGGCTAAACTCGTGCGTATGGATATTCTTATCAACGGCGAAAAAGTTGATGCGTTGGCGGTCATACTGCATCGTGATAACGCAATGTACAAAGGCCGCCAATTGTGTGAAAAGATGAAAGATCTGATACCCCGTCAGATGTTCGATGTCGCTATTCAAGCTGCTTTGGGTGGCAAAATTATTGCCCGCACGACAGTTAAAGCGCTGCGCAAGAACGTGTTGGCGAAGTGTTATGGTGGTGACGTTTCACGTAAGAAGAAACTGCTATCCAAACAGAAAGAGGGTAAAAAACGTATGAAGCAGGTTGGGCGCGTAGAGATACCCCAAGATGCCTTCCTTGCCGTGCTGAAAGTGGACGACTGAGAATCCTATGAATTTAGATTTTGCGCTGATTCTTGTGCTGGTGACCTTGGGTACGGGCGTCATTTGGTTACTTGAAAAACTTTGGCTGGCTCCCCGTCGACTGAAGGTGGCGGCAGGTGCGCCGACTGACGAGGCAAGGGCAAAGTTGTTGCAGCCCAACTCGCTGGTTGAGACAGGCACCTCCGTATTCCCGGTATTAGCTGCGGTTCTGATTTTACGATCATTTCTATACGAACCTTTTCAAATTCCATCTGGTTCGATGCTCCCGACGCTCGAGGTGGGGGATTTTATACTCGTTGATAAGTATCACTACGGTCTGCGTACGCCAGTCGGTAATGTTAAGTTTGTTGATAATAATGACCCAGCGCGCGGAGACGTGGTTGTATTTAAATATCCAAAAAATCCAAGTATTTACTATATTAAACGTGTCGTCGGTCTTCCGGGCGATGAGATCGTGTACAAGGATAAGGTGATATACGTTAATGGCGAGCCACAGGCGCAGTCATTGATTGCCCAACTGCCGCCCGCAAAACCTGAGCGACTCTTGGTAAAAGAGAGCCTGGGCGCCGTGGAACACGAGATCTATCGCGACCTTGACGCCCGCAGTATGCAGGGTGGGTGGGTAGTCCCTGAAGGTGAGTACTTTGTTATGGGCGACAACCGGGATAATAGTAATGACAGTCGTTACTGGGGGACGGTTCCAGATGAACTGCTCGTTGGTAAAGCGGTAAGCGTTTGGATGCACTGGGCCAAGTGGACCAGTATTCCAGACTTTACAGCAATGCGGGTGATCCAGTAACGCGAGTCCAAGGAGCTAATATGCACTCACTGGGTCGCCAACGCGGTATCAGTTTTTTCAACCTTCTGATTGTTCTTTTGGTTGGAGGGATCTTCTTCGCTGTCGGGTTTAAGCTATTTACTCCCTATGCGGACCATGAAACCTTCAAGTCGATTCTCGAGTCAATTACCCAGGATAGAGAGGAGATGAAAAAGGACCTGAGTACAATCAGACGAGATATTGACCGTCGTTTCACGATCAACCAGGTGCGACTGCCCAAATACGCTCCTGATGGTGAGACCCCCTCTCTGCTGATTAAACAGAAAGAGAGCGAGGTGTTCTTTACGCTCGACTATGAGATTCGCGTGCCGATGTTCTACAACGTTGATGCCGTGGTGAAATTTAAAGAAGAATACGTAGCAACAAAACCTTGATTCGACCTGTAAAAGAGCTTATCCCCAAACTTGGCCATGGCTACCAAGATGAGTCACTGCTTGAACTGGCACTGACCCATCGCAGCTGTGGCAAGCACAACAACGAACGTCTGGAATTTCTCGGTGACTCCATTCTGAACTTCGTGATTGCCGAGGCACTCTTCGATCAGTTTCCCAAAGCACGAGAAGGCGAGCTGAGCCGTCTGAGAGCCCGTCTGGTGAAGGGTGAGACGCTGGCTGAAATTGCACGCGAATTGGGTCTCGGTGATTTTCTGCGGCTTGGCTCTGGCGAGCTCAAGTCGGGAGGGTTTCGTCGCGACTCTATCTTGGCTGATGCAGTCGAGGCGATCATTGGATCTATACATCTTGATGCGGGGGCTGAAGCGTCCAAGGCTTTTGTCAGGCAGCTCTACTTCAGTCGTCTTGATGGGCTGGATATGGAAGAGACGCTGAAGGACTCCAAAACACGGCTGCAAGAACACTTGCAGTCTCGTCGGCAGGCGTTACCAGCCTATGAGCTCGAGCGTGTCGAAGGTGAAGCGCATGACCAGACTTTCCATATCCGTTGCGAAGTATCACTCCTAAGTGAACCTACCCATGGCATAGGCACTAGCCGTCGCCAAGCCGAGCAGGAGGCTGCTCGTTCTGCGCTGGTAGCGCTTGGTCTTAATAAGAAACGCGCATAAGGGACCGGGAAAATTCGATGAGTCATTGTGGATATGTAGCCCTTGTAGGGCGCCCAAACGTCGGCAAGAGTACGCTACTGAACCGTATTCTGGGCCAGAAACTCAGCATCACGTCGCGTAAACCCCAGACCACCCGTCATCAGATTCTTGGCATTAAAACTGAGGACGATCTGCAAGTTATCTACGTCGACACCCCAGGGCTGCACAATGACTCAAAAGGTAACGCACTCAACCGCTACATGAATAAAGCGGCAAGCGAGGCTTTGCGCCATGTGGACGTGGTCGTGTTTTTGGTTGATCGGACAGCCTGGACTGACGAAGACGAGATTGTACTGGAGAAGCTCCAGCACGCTCGTTGTCCGGTGGTGTTGGCGGTTAACAAGGTTGACCTGTTGAAAGACAAAGAGGCGCTTCTTCCCTGGATAGAGCAACTCAGCAGCAAACGTAGCTTCGACGAGATCGTGCCGATATCGGCGGAAAAGGGGCACAACGTAGAGAAGCTCGAGTCGGTTGTCGCCCGGCATATGCCCGAGGGCGATCACTTTTACCCTGACGACCAAATAACTGATCGGAGCTCACGCTTCGTTGCCGCTGAATTGGTGAGGGAAAAACTGATGCGTAATCTCGGAGATGAGGTTCCCTACGGTACGACTGTTGAAATTGAAGAGTTCGCTCAAGATGAGCGCGGCTTGCTCACCATCAGTGCGCTGATACTGGTGGAGCGGGATGGCCAGAAACGTATTGTCATCGGAGAGAAAGGTGAGCGCATCAAGATTATTGGCCGTGATGCCCGCTTAGATATGGAGCGCATGTTTGACTCAAAAGTGATGCTCAACCTCTGGGTCAAGGTCAAACGTGGCTGGGCGGATAACGAACGTGCGCTGGCCAGTTTAGGTTATAAGCACGACTAATAATGCAACCGCAGGATCAGCAGCACGCCGCCTTTGTGTTGCACTCGCGACCTTACCGCGAGACGAGTCTGCTGGTAGATCTCTTTGTTGCCGAACAGGGTCGTCTGTCTGTTGTTGCCCGCGGAGCACGCCGTCCAGGTTCCTCCTTGCGCCAGGCATTACAACCCTTTAATCAACTTTCCGTCCGCTTTCGAGGGCGTGACGAGCTTAAGACTCTGCTCGGTGCCGAGATAGCTGAACACCTTCCGGCGTTGCAGGGGCGGTCACTGCTATGCGGTCTCTACGCCAATGAGCTGTTACAGCGCTTGCTGCAGCCGCTCGAAGCGATGCCGCGGCTGTTCCTTTTTTATCGTTATCTGTTAAATGAGCTGATCAGATGCGAGGATCTGGAAGGGGCTCTGCGCACCTTCGAACATCAGTTGTTAAAGGAACTGGGTGTCTGGGATGATCTAAATCTGCTCAATGAGCCCTATTACCAGTACAACGAAGAGCAAGGCTGGGTTGCGCTGCTCGAACCTCAGGCGCGCTGTTACTCGCTGGCCTGGCTGCGGGAAATCGAGGCGGACCGATACATCGACGCCAACGTGCGCAAAGCAGCCAAGCACCTCATGCGAACTAAATTGAACCGACTGCTGGGCGATAAGCCTTTGCGCTCTCGTGCTCTGTTTGAGCGGCGAGAGAAACCTCAAAACTTGCCAAAAATTTAGGAGTGCAAAGTGAATTATCCAAACCGTCTGCTTCTCGGCGTTAACATAGACCATGTGGCGACACTGCGTCAGGCACGTGGGACCCGTTATCCCGATCCTGTTTTTGCAGCGACAGTTGCCGAACATGCGGGTGCCGACGGGATTACGGTGCACCTTCGCGAAGATCGACGCCATATTCAGGACAGAGATATTCGTGTTTTGGCTGAGACTCTGCAGACACGCATGAACTTTGAGATGGCCGTGACGGATGAAATGCTGAGCTTTGCTGAACAGATCAAACCGGCGCACGCTTGTCTGGTACCAGAAAAGCGCGAAGAGCTTACCACTGAGGGTGGTCTTGATGTGCTGGGACATAAAGCGAGTGTGGCTGCTGCTTGTAAGCGTTTGAGTAAGGTTGGGGTCGAAGTTTCACTGTTTATTGACCCGGACCCAACGCAGATTGATGCAGCAATTGACTGTGGGGCTCCCGTAATTGAGCTGCATACCGGAGCATATGCCGATACTGAAGGGGAGGAGCAGGCGGCTGAGCTGCAACGTATACGCTCTGCTTGTGAATATGCCTTCGGTCGAGGTTTGATTGTGAATGCCGGACATGGTCTGCACTACCATAATGTAGAACCGGTTGCTGAGATTCCGCAGTTGCATGAGCTCAACATCGGGCATGGCATCATAGCCCGCGCGATCTTTGTTGGTTTGGATCAGGCTATTCGTGAAATGGCACAGCTTATGGCCAGCGCGTCCGCGAGAGTCGAAGCTGAGCGTCTGCGGATACGCGCGTGATTGTTGGGATAGGCATAGATATTGTCTCTATCTCGCGGGTTGAGAAAGCTCTGGAGCGAACTCCAAAATTGGCTGAGCGAGTGCTGACGCCTCTGGAGTTTGAGGAGTGGCAGCAGAGCCAACAACCCGCCCGCTTCCTGGCAAAGCGATTTGCCGCTAAAGAGGCTGCTGTGAAAGCTCTGGGTACCGGGATTGGTCGGGGTGTTGGCTGGCAGCAATTGGAGATCAGTAAGAGTGATCTTGGTCGGCCATTGATCAGCTTGAGTGGTGCTGCTGCAGATATAGCTGAGACCCTTGGTGCCCTGTTCTGGCACCTAAGCTACAGCGACGAAGTGGATTACGTAGTGGCTCAGGTGATTGCCGAATCCCGATAAGAAAAGGGCGTTATTCAGAGCCTCGTCAGTGTTATAGTATTACTCTTCTATTAAATCGTTTTTTTATATCGCAAGGCCTTTATTAATGAGCCACACCTACCCGACTATCGCTGATTTTGTCGGCGAAACCCCTCTTGTAAGGCTACAACGCATAAGTGCACCCAACGGCAACACTATACTGTGCAAACTAGAGGGTAATAACCCTGCCGGGTCGGTGAAGGACCGACCCGCATTGAGTATGATCACCCTAGCTGAGGAGCGGGGAGAGATCCATCCAGGTGACACATTAATAGAGGCGACATCGGGCAACACAGGCATTGCGCTGGCAATGGCTGCAGCCATTAAAGGCTACAAAATGAAGCTGATCATGCCCAACAACATGAGCGCTGAACGTAAGGCTTCGATGAGTGCTTATGGTGCTGAGTTGATTGAGGTCACCAAAGAAGAGGGTATGGAAGGTGCTCGCGACCTCGCTCAGGCGATGCAAGCAGCTGGTGAGGGCAAGGTGCTAGATCAGTTTTCAAATCCTGATAATCCGATGGCTCACTACAAGGGTACTGGCCCTGAAGTTTGGCGTCAGACTGGGGGCGAGGTTACTCATTTCGTCAGCTCAATGGGGACCACAGGTACAATCATGGGTGTGTCTCACTACCTCAAAGAGGTTAATCCTGAAATACAGATCGTTGGCTTGCAGCCCCTTGAGGGATCATCGATTCCGGGTATCCGTCGCTGGCCAGATGCCTACCTGCCAAAAATCTTTGAGCGCCCGCGCGTCGATCGAGTGATGGACGTGAGCCAGCAGGAGGCCGAGGTGATGATGCGGCGTCTCGCTCGCGAAGAGGGTATTTTCTGCGGCGTCTCATCAGGCGGTTCGGTAGCAGGTGCACTCCGACTAGCGCAAGAGGTCGAGAACGCTGTGATTGTTTGCATTATCTGTGATCGCGGTGATCGCTATCTCTCGACCGGGGTTTTCAACTCCTAGAGAGGTCGACCCCTAAACGGCGGTCATATTTGCCGTATCCTTGCTTCATCTTTAAACTGGGTGGCGCGAGTTTCGAGATACCCCGGGTTGTGTTGTATTGGGGCAGATGCCTGAAAAGGCATGGAGTACACAGGTTTATGGTGAAGGTACGCCAGGAGCAACCGGTTCGGCAGGATGGCTCCGTTGACATAGAGCTTTGGTTGGAGCGTCTTCAAGCGCAGATCGAGATCAAAGACGCAGGACGTTTTCTAAACGCATGCCAGATTGTGCAGGCGGCAGTTGCTGAAGCGGATGAGACCGACGGCGAGCGCACCTTTGAGCAAGGCGCCCTTGTAGTGGGTTTGGAGATGGTGCAGATTTTGGCGGATCTCCAACAAGATGAGGACGCACTTATCGCGGCCGTCCTCTACCGCTCCGTTCGTGAGGGAAAACTCTCTCTAGAGCGAGTCAAGAGTCGTTTCGGAGGCGCTGTTTCGCGTCTAATTGAGGGTGTTTTGCAGATGGCGGCCATTGGTAGCCGCAAGAACCCTCGCGACGAGGATCCTGTCCTCGGTAACAGCACGCAGACTGACAATGTTCGCAAAATGCTGGTTGCGATGATCGATGATGTGCGCGTTGCACTGATCAAGCTCGCTGAGCGCACCTGTGCAATTCGCGCAGTTAAAAATGCAGATCGCCGCAAGCGCTATCTGGTGGCACGCGAAGTATTTGATATCTACGCTCCTCTGGCGCATCGCCTGGGGATCGGGCACATAAAGTGGGAGCTTGAGGACCTCAGCTTCCGCTACCTGAAGCCAAACGACTATAAGCATATTGCCGAGCTTCTATCAGAAAAACGTCTTGATCGTCAGCAGTTTATTGATGATGTAGTTACCCTGTTGCGTGCGAAGTTAATCGAAGCTGACATTGATGGCGACGTTGCGGGTCGTGCTAAGCATATCTATTCGATATGGCGCAAAATGCAGCGTAAAAATATCGAATTCAGTCAGGTGTATGATGTACGAGCAGTGCGTATCCTTGTGCCCGAGGTGCGCGATTGTTACACGGTGCTGGGGATAGTCCACGGTCTGTGGCGCAATATTCCGCATGAGTTTGATGACTACGTCGCATCGCCCAAGCCAAACGGTTACCGCTCCCTCCACACTGCTGTATTTGGTCCTGAGAGTAAGGCGCTGGAAATTCAGATCCGGACCTATCAGATGCATGAGGAGGCTGAGCTGGGAGTCTGTGCTCACCACCTCTACAAAGGTACAGATGTCGCTAGTCGCCAAGATGGCTACGAAGAGAAAATCTCTTGGTTGCGCCAGGTACTTGAGTGGCATGATGATCTGGGCGAGACGGAATCAATTGGTGACATGTTGCGAGGTGACGTAGCTCAGGACCGCGTCTATGTTTTCACCCCTGATGGCCATGTAATTGACCTCCCGGCAGGTGCAACACCTGTGGACTTTGCCTATCGGGTTCATACCGAAATCGGCCATCGGTGCCGCGGAGCACGTATCTCGGGTCGCATAGTGCCGCTCAACCGCCGGCTGCAGACCGGCGATCAGGTTGAAGTGATGACCGCACGAGAGGAGCGCCCGAGCCGTGATTGGCTCAATGCTAACCTTGGGTTTGTCTACACCTCACGAGCCCGAGCCAAGATAGCCCACTGGTTTAAGACCCAGGCACGCGAGCAGAACGCTGATGCTGGTAAGGATATGATCCTCAAAGAGTTTAAGCGTCTTGCGCTCAATACCAGTGATATGGATCTGGAGGCGATCGCAAAGGGGCTCAAGTTCAGTTCGGAAGAGGACATGTTTGCTGCCGTGGGTGCTGGAGATCTGCGGATATCGCAGGTAATCAATGCGGCGCAGGCGAGAGAAGAGAAGGCAGAGCGCGATTCTCAACTAGATCTGGAGATTCCGACGACACGGCCGCGCAAACCAAAAGCGACCTCCTCAGGTGTCAGTATTCTGGGAGTTGGTAACCTGATGACCCAGTTTGCCAGCTGTTGCAAACCAGTACCCGGTGATTCGATCGCAGGGTTTATTACCCAAGGGCGGGGAGTTTCAATTCATCGCTACGATTGTGCAGAGCTTGAGCGATTAAGAGAGCGTGAGGCCAACCGTATACTCGATGTGGATTGGGATGATGGCGCGGAGATCGCCTATCCGGTTGATGTGGTTATTGAGGCCTTCGATCGTTCAGGTCTGCTTCGGGATGTGATGGTCATTCTGGCCAACGAAAAGGTCAATGTGCTGGGTGCCAATACCCACACAGACCGTCAGAGCAATCAAGCCCACCTGGAGTTGACCTTGGAGATAGGGCGTCTTGATAAACTGGGTAAGGTCATGGACAAGATCAATCAGATCCCGAACGTTAACGATGTCCACCGTAAACGCACGGGTGTGCATTGATGAGTCAATTTAACCTTCAGGACCTGATCTACCTGATGTCACGGTTGCGCGACCCCGATGGCGGCTGCCCTTGGGATCTGCAGCAGGATTTTGCCAGTATTGTCCCGCATACCTTGGAAGAGGCTTATGAAGTGGCGGACACCATCGAGCGGGAGGATTGGAGCCACTTAAAGGACGAACTCGGAGATCTCCTTTTTCAGGTTATCTTTTATGCGCAGTTAGGACGCGAGCGTTCGCTCTTTGATATGGAGCAAATCATCGATCAGCTGGTGAGCAAGCTGGTACGTCGACATCCTCATGTATTCCCCGAAGGTCAACTTAGAGGCGAATCGCGCACAACTCAGATCGAATCTGATCAGGTGAACCGCCAGTGGGAGGCGATTAAGTCTCAGGAGCGGGAGCAGAAGTCTCGCGCTGGTGTGCTCGACGAGGTGCCCATCGCGCTGCCGGCATTGAGTCGCGCGGCCAAACTGCAGAAACGCGCTGCCGGAGTTGGCTTTGACTGGGCAGACGCGAGCGATGTCCTGGATAAAATCGAAGAGGAGATTGCAGAGCTCAGGCAGGCTATGAGTGACGGTAATGATGCGGCAGTGGCTGATGAGATGGGTGACTTGCTGTTCGCGCAGGTTAACCTTGCACGCAAGCTAGGTGTCAATGCTGAGCAAGCGGTGCGTGCGACCAACTATAAATTTGAACAACGCTTTAACTATATAGAAGCTCAAGTGAGAGCCTCTGGGAAGCCCTGGAGCGCATTCACGCTGGAGCAGCTTGATCATTGGTGGGATCAGGCGAAACAACTGGAGTCCTGACCTTCCCCTCTTTGAGTCCTGTTGGAGATTAACATGAGTAGTTTGCACGAAGACCTTCGCGATGATGTCCGCCGATTAGGAGACAGCCTTGGCCGGACAATCGCAGACGATCTTGGTTCTGATATGGTCGATACGATTGAGCAGATTCGCTTTTTAGCAAAGGAGGGACGAAGCACCGGTCATAATGAGGCCCTTCAGGCCCACCTTTCGCTTCTTGATGATGAGTCACTGTTGCCGGTTGCTCGGGCGTTCACTCAATTCCTCAATCTCGCTAATATCGCTGAGGAGCATCATCGAATTCGCCGCTACAAACAGAGAGCCGGCGAGAAGAATCGGGACGAAATAGAACCGCTGATTGCTGAGTTACGTGACGGCGGTGTGGATGATGCACTTATCGCAGAGACAATTAGCCAGATGAATATTGATCTGGTTTTGACGGCTCACCCCACCGAGGTAAATCGACGAACGCTGATTAATAAATTTGATCAGGTGATGGACTGTCTCAAAGCGCTTGATCACGGAATCGATATCGGCACCCGTCTTGATGAATTAATTAGTCAGATCTGGCACACCAACGAAATTCGCCAGCAACGTCCCACGCCAGTGGACGAGGCGAAGTGGGGCTTCACTGTCATTGAGAATTCGCTCTGGCAAGCTATTCCCAAGTATCTTAAGCAGCTCGACCAGCAGATGCAGTCGCATCTTGGGCAGCATCTGCCGCTAAACTGCTCACCGATCCGCTTCTCATCCTGGATGGGCGGGGATCGCGATGGCAACCCAAATGTTACGGCTAAAGTGACGCGCGAAGTATTGTTACTGGCTCGTTGGCAGGCGGCTGCTCTCTACTACAAGGATGTCGATCAGCTGCGTTCGGAATTGTCGATGTCCAGAGCCAGCGCGGAGCTGCGAGCTCAGGTAAGTGAGAATTGTGCTGAGCCTTACCGGGAGTTGCTGGGTAGGCTACGCACCCGCTTAGAGCAGACGCGCGATGGCATAGAGGATTGCTTACTAGGGCGCCCTTGCGATCCACAACAGTGGGTTGCTTCAACTGAGGAGATTTTGCGGCCGCTTGAGCTCTGTCATCGCTCGCTATGTGAGTCTGGACTGCGTCTGATTGCTGCTGGAAAGCTTGAAGATTTAATTCGTCGAGTGGCATGCTTTGGGGCGACGCTGGTGCGTTTGGACATAAGACAGAACTCCGAAGTACACGCTGGAGTCATTCAGGAGATCTGCCAGCATTATGGACTGGGTGATTACCTCCAGTGGAGTGAAGCGGAGAAACAAGCTTTCCTGTTGCGAGAACTTGAATCAAAGCGTCCCCTCATTCCCCGTGACTGGACGCCAAGCCCGGTTACTGCAGAGGCTCTCGATACCTTTAAAGTGGTCGCTCAGACCTCACCCGAAGCACTTCACTCCTATGTCATATCGATGGCAGGTGAACCCTCTGATGTACTGAGCGTGATTCTCTGTCTTAAAGAGCAGGGGATAGACTATAACATCCCAATTGCGCCGCTCTTCGAAACCCTTGCTGATCTTGAAAATGCCCAGTCGTGTATTGAACAGTTGCTGTCGATCCCCTGGTATGCAAACTACATTGGTGGCCATCAGGAGGTGATGATTGGCTACTCTGATTCATCCAAGGATGCGGGTCAGTTGGCAGCTGCTTGGGGCCAGTATCGTGCACAGGCAGCGCTCTCAGCTCTGTGTCAGCGTCGTGGCGTTCATCTGACACTCTTCCATGGTCGTGGAGGCACTGTCGGTCGTGGTGGCGGCCCGAGCCATACCGCGATTCTCTCGCAGCCACCTGGCTCAGTAGCGGGTAGCATGCGTGTGACTGAACAAGGAGAGATGATTCGCTTCAAGTTCGGTGTACCGGAACTGGCTGTGCGTAACTTATCGCTCTATACCAATGCCGTACTACAGGCGACCCTCGCACCATCGGGTGCCCCAGAACCCGAGTGGGCTGCTTGCATGGATGAGTTGGCGCAAGTGGGCCTCAAGTCCTATCGAGCAGTGGTTCGCGAGGATCCATTGTTTGTTCCCTACTTTCGAGCCGCGACACCAGAGCAGGAGTTGGGTAAACTGCCATTGGGGTCACGGCCGACCAAACGGAAAGTAGATGGTGGGGTTGAGAGTTTACGGGCGATACCCTGGATCTTCGCCTGGACGCAGATTCGGTTGATGTTGCCTGCCTGGTTGGGTTCTGACACAGCTCTGGCTTCGGCTATAGAGCAGGGCAAACAGCCGTTGCTGAGTGAAATGTACGAGCGCTGGCCCTTCTTTCGGTCTTACATTGAGCTGCTTGAGATGCTAATGGCTAAGACCGACGCGCAGATTTCGGCCTACTACGAAAAGCGTCTGGTATCTACTGAGCTAGGTGTGCTCGGTTCTAGTTTGCGTCAACGATTGGTAGAGATGCAGCGGCTAGTGTTGCAGATGAAACAGCAAACTGAACTGCTTGAACTCAGTCCCAAGATTAAAGAGTCGATCGAGGTTCGTAACCCCTATCTAGATCCACTGCACTTCCTCCAGGCCGAGCTGCTGTATCGAGATCGCAATCACCCTGAGGAGCAATTAGAGCAGGCGTTGATGGTAACAATCGCCGGCATTTCGGCGGGAATGCGCAATACCGGCTAAATACTCCACAGTAGACTCAAATATACTAGGGTCCAATTGTTATTTATGGCGTGATCTTATAAGGTCGATGCAAAATTTTTTAGTCGCCCGCGTGGGCGGCAAACTACATTTAAGGAGAACAGTTAATGCGTATTATTCTTCTGGGCGCTCCGGGTGCCGGTAAGGGTACTCAAGCTCAGTACATCACTGAGAAATTTGGCATTCCGCAGATTTCGACGGGTGATATGCTTCGTGCCGCTGTAAAGGCGGGCACGCCACTGGGCGTTGAGGCGAAGAAGGTAATGGACGCAGGTGGTCTGGTATCTGACGATATCATCATCGGTCTGGTCAAAGAGCGCATTGCAGAGGCAGATTGTGCAAACGGTTTTCTGTTTGATGGTTTCCCTCGCACTATTCCGCAGGCTGATGCGCTTAAAGATGCAGGCGTTCAGCTGGATGCTGTTGTTGAGATCGATGTTGCTGATGAGGAAATTATCAAGCGCATGTCAGGTCGCCGTGTTCACCCAGGTTCAGGCCGCACTTACCACATAGTGTTTAATCCTCCAAAGGATGAAGGTAAGGACGATGTGACTGGCGAAGAGCTAGTACAGCGTGCAGATGATGCGGAAGATACAGTTCGTGCTCGACTTGACGTCTACCATGATCAGACTAAACCATTAATTAGTTACTACCGCGGTTGGGTTGAGTCTGACCCAGACAATGCACCGCGCTACGTATACGTGGCGGGTGTAGGGTCAGTCGACGAGATTCGTGATCGCGTGTTTTCTGGCCTCGACAGTTAACGAGCCTAGCATTTAAAATTGATGGGTCGCCCAGTGGCGACCTTTTTTGTTTCTGATGTCCCGCCAACACTCCCCTGAGGCCGCCATGAAAAACGATTTAGTATTCGGTATCCACGCAGTCACGACACTTTTGATGCGTGATCCGGGGCGTGTACGTAAGCTCTTCATCCTCAAAGGCCGTGAGGATAGTCGTATGCAGGAGATATTGATTCTGGCGAAGCAGCAGGGGATCAGCATCGAGCCGATCAATAAGCAGCGTCTGGACGAGCGCATTGACGGTGTGCATCAGGGCGTTGCAGCAGAGGTGAAATCAGCGCCACAGCTCGGCGACAAAGAGTTGGATTTGCTGCTACGAGAGCAAGCCTCTGCGCCACTGTTTCTGGTATTGGATGGTGTAACCGACCCCCATAACCTTGGCGCTTGTCTACGTACTGCGGATGCAGCGGGTGTCACAGCCGTTATAGCTCCAAGGGATAAATCTGCGCCGCTCAATGCCACTGCCTCAAAAGTCGCCTGTGGTGCGGCGGAGGTGCTGCCCTACTTTCAGGTTACCAATCTGGCTCGTACCTTGGAAAAACTGCAGCAGGCCGGTATCTGGGTGGTTGGAACTGCTGGCGAAGCCGAACAATCACTTTACCAAGCGAACCTTGCTGGGCCATTAGCTTTGGTGATGGGCGCAGAAGGTAAGGGCATGCGAAGACTAACACGTGAGCACTGTGATCTGCTGGTTAACATTCCGATGGCAGGTGAGGTGAGTAGCCTCAACGTCTCAGTAGCCACTGGGGTCGCTCTGTTTGAGATTGTGCGGCAGCGTGCGTGATCGCCGCCGCCGTTCCCCGAATTTGTATCATTTTGTCGTTTTGAGTCTCTCTTGATAGGGTGGCCAGCCCAAGGGTTTCCCACCCAGAAGGTGTAGGTGAATATGGTAGACAGTCTGACCACCGTCCTCATTGCAATTCATGACTGTCCGATAGCCTGTCTGCGCAAAGCCCTGTTGTTCAGCAATCTTAGCTGCAGCTAGACTCAGCGCCCCAAGTGCCGATTTATCGCTCTCGTCGGCGCTGTTCAGCGTGGCGATATGCTTGCGCGGAATGATCAGTGCGTGGGTCGGTGCCTGAGGATTTATATCGTTGAATGCAATGACTTCATCATCCTCGTATATACGGTTCGCCGGGATCTCACCAGCGATAATTTTACAGAAGAGACAATCCATCTCTGTGGTTACTCCTTAGCGATGAGTGGTTCGAGCGGAGAGTGCGGAACCGAATAATAGCGAGTCTCGAGGACTTTCAGCTCAGGTCTGTCGGGCGTCTCCTGAGGAGATAATGCCCGTTGAGCCGTGAGGGTGTAAAGCGACTTCAGATTCGACTGAATCTGTGCAAAGCTGGGATGGGTCGAGAAAGCCGTTTGCAGCAGTTCTATAGCCTCACCAAGTTCACCTTCCGCCGCTGCATTCGCAGCCTGATTGTTATAGAGCTCAGCCACCTCAGGGAAACGTGCTAAAGCTGAGGCGAGTAGCGCTCTGGATTCGGCATAGCGCTCTTGTCTGGTCAGAAGACTTGAGTGCAACAAAATTAGATCGACGGAGTTGGGTTCCAGTGTCAGCATCTCGCGACTTAGAAGCGTCGCTTCGATCATGTCGCTACTATCAGCCAAGAGCTGTACTGCCTGAATGCGGTCCTCCACCGCGATAGTGCGCTGGAGCTTTAGCTCTGGTGAGGCGCTTATTAATGGCTCCTCTACCTCGTAAGGCTGATCGGTTTCACCCAGGGCGACAGCCCGTTGCCAGTTGAGCCAGCGGCGAAGTTCTGCGATTCGGTGCTGCAGGTCGACCTGATCAACTTCAATCGGTGCAATGAAGAGTGGTCCCTTGTCTTTGTTCAGTTGCTCGGAGCAGGAGGCCAGTGTCGGGTTGCAGACCTGAGCCAGGTTCTGATTCTGCGGCTGACACCCCATAAGTGAGAGAATCAGCACGGCAGAGGGAATGAGTTTACGATCCATCGTTTAAGAGAACTCTAAGTTAGTAATTTCGGCGTTAGACCTATGATAGACCAGTGAGCAGAGTTTCTCTCCCTCGGTTTGTGACTGGAGTTGCAATCTCAGTTGCGGTTATCGGTCAGTCAGACTAGTCGATAGCGTCCCAAAAGAGAGCGCCATCGAGGTCCCGAAGCGCAACAACGGGCACTGCGCACCAAGGCGCTCCCGTCTACTCCTTGAACACATAACCATTAAAAGCCGACCAAACAGGCGACGATGGTGAGTAACCATCAAACACTTCAACGCACCAATAGAGTTACAACAGGGTCAGATTAGTCACCGCCCGGGCGATAGCGTCAGAATGCTACAACGCGTGGGTTAAACCTCAGAGCAGATCAATAGGCGACGGCGCAACTCCCTCGATGCGAGTTCTCATCGTTGGGAGCGTTAGAAGCAAACTTTGATCAATAACAACTCTAAGCTGAGATGAGTTGTTTACGGCAGAATAATTAGCCGGTGCTAAACTTGGGAGGGCGGGCAAAGGTGTGCCCGCGGACTCAGCCGAGTCAATCTAAATCAAGGAGGATATACCATGTCCAGAGGTATCAATCGCGTTACTCTTGTTGGCCATTTAGGCGCTTCACCCGAGATGCGCAGCACGCAGAGTGGCAGCCATGTCACAACCTTCTCGCTTGCCACCCACGAAACCTGGCGCGACCGCGCCACCCAAGCTGTGCAGGAGCGCACTGAATGGCACCGTGTCGTACTCTTCGCTCGACTCGCCGAGATCGCTAATCAGTACTTAAGCAAAGGTAGTCAGGTGTACATAGAAGGGGCACTACGAACCAACAAATGGCAAGATCAAAAAGGTCAGGATCGTTATACGACTGAAGTGGTCGCTAATGAGCTCCAGTTGCTGGACTCCAACCGAACCAAGTCGCCTGTAACGCGCCTGGATCAGATCGATGATGATCGAGAGGCTGATGATATTCCGTTTTAGGGGAGAGATCTGTGGGAGGGAGCTCGGAGAGCTGAGGTCGCGACCAGCATTTCAGCTGCGTCGTCTTGCCAAGCGTGTCTCACAACCCTCCTGCAGATGACGCAGACAGCTCCTTACCGGCCTGTACGTGGGAAAAGATAAAACGCAAAAAGGTGATGTTTCAGCCCTAGTTTAATCTGACAACCATCTCCCAAAGACGGCTCATTGGAAGCGCTAAGGGGATAATCTGGCCAGTCTAAGTGAGGTATAGCTGGCAGATCGCCCGTCTGAAAAATCCAAACGGACGATCTTTTGGTGGGGGTATATCAGCTGTTCTCGCGAGCAATCGCTCGGTAACCAATATCCGTGCGGAAGTAAGCATCTTTCCAGCTAACCTCTTTCAGCAGAGCATAAGCGTTCTTCTGCGCTTCGGTCACGCTCTCGCCGAGGGCGGTTACACAGAGCACGCGACCGCCTGAGGTGACAACCTTGCCATCCTTCAGCGTCGTACCGGCATGAAACACCTTCGCATCAGCTGACGTGGTCGCAGGCAAGGTGATCTCGTCACCTTTACCGTAGTCACCAGGGTAGCCACCCGCTGCCATGACGACACCGATAGCAGGACGAGGATCCCATTCAACGTCAGTGCTATCAAGCTTGCGGGCAAGGGCTGATTCACAGAGTTCAACCATGCTGCTCCTGAGGCGCATCATAATCGGTTGCGTTTCAGGATCACCAAAGCGGCAGTTGTACTCGATCACCTTGGGTGTGCCATCAGCCGTGATCATCAAACCAGCGTAGAGGAAGCCAGTATAGGGATTACCTTCGGCAGCCATGCCGCGGACGGTTGGCATGATCACCTCTTTCATAATACGTGCATCAATCTCTGATGTGACAACCGGAGCAGGAGAGTAAGCGCCCATACCGCCAGTGTTGAGGCCGGTATCGCCGTCTCCCATACGTTTGTGATCCTGACTAGTTGCCATTGGCAATACGTTTTCGCCGTCGACCATAACGATATAGGAGGCCTCTTCCCCCTCAAGGAACTCTTCGATAACTACACGGCTGCCCGCGTTACCAAAGGCGTTGCCCGCGAGCATATCACGAACTGCCGCTTCAGCTTCTTCCAGTGTCATCGCGACGATAACACCTTTACCCGCAGCAAGACCGTCAGCTTTAACAACGATCGGGGCACCTTTCTCACGCAGGTACGCGAGTGCCGGCTCAATCTCAGTAAAGTTCTGGTACTCAGCAGTTGGGATCTTCTGGCGTGCCAAGAAATCCTTGGTAAAGGCTTTTGAGCCCTCTAGCTGAGCAGCTCCGGCGCTCGGCCCAAAGATTGCCAGGCCACGGCTCTGAAATAGATCGACTACGCCATCGACTAGTGGTGCCTCAGGGCCAACAATTGTTAGTGCAATTCCATTTTGCTCCGCGAAATCAGCTAGCGCGACCTTATCCATGACATCAATGGCGAGGTTTTCTAGCTTAGGTTCAATCGCTGTACCGGCATTACCGGGCGCTACATAGACGGTTTCAACGCGCTGGTCTTTTGCGCAACTCCAGGCGAGGGCATGCTCACGCCCACCAGAACCGAGAATCAAAATTTTCATATTTATCTTGTCCCTGGTATCGGATTAATGACGGAAGTGGCGCATGCCAGTGAAGACCATAGCGATACCGTGCTCGTCGGCAGCATCAATTACTTCCTGGTCGCGCATCGAGCCACCTGGCTGGATTACAGCTTTGATACCGGCTGCTGCGGCAGCATCGATTCCGTCCCGGAATGGGAAGAATGCATCTGAAGCCATCACTGACCCGGCGACTTCAAGCCCCTCATCAGCCGCTTTGATTCCAGCGATCTTGGCAGAGTAGACCCGGCTCATCTGACCAGCACCTATGCCGATCGTCTGGCCATCTTTGGCGTAGACGATGGCGTTAGATTTAACAAACTTAGCAACTTCCCAGCAGAACAACAGGTCGCGGATCTCCTGTTCAGATGGCTGGCGCTTGCTGACTACCTTGAGTTCAGAGGCGTTGACCATTCCCAGATCACGGTCCTGTACCAACAGACCACCATTGACGCGTTTGTAGTCAAAGGCGGCGCCGGGTGAGGTTGCAAAGTCACCGCACTCCAGCAGACGCACATTAGGTTTGGCTGCAACCACATCGGAGGCCTCGGCCGAGACCCGAGGTGCGATGATGACCTCGACAAACTGGCGTTCAACAATGACGCGAGCGGTCTCGGCGTCTAGCTCTCGGTTAAAAGCGATAATCCCGCCGAAAGCAGACGTTGGATCGGTTTGAAAAGCGCGGTTGTACGCTTCAAGGATGTCTGCACCGATTGCTACGCCGCATGGATTGGCGTGCTTGACGATAACGCAGGCAGGCTCTTTGAATGGCTTTACACACTCGAGTGCCGCGTCAGTGTCAGCAACGTTGTTGTAAGAGAGTTCCTTACCCTGTAGTTGGCGCGCTGTTGACACACTCGCCTCATTGGCATCCGCTTCTACATAAAAAGCGGCCCGCTGGTGAGGGTTCTCGCCGTAACGCATATCCTGAACTTTGACGAACTGAGTGTTAAAAGTACGAGGGAAGGTCGCAGGCTGCTCCTCTGGCTGATTAACAATCGCACCGAGGTAGTTAGCAATCATGCCGTCATACGCAGCAGTGTGCTCGAACGCTTTTACCGCAAGATCAAAACGCGTGTTGTGGCTCAGTCCCTTCTGCTCTTCGAGCTCGGCCACTATGCTTGTGTAGTCTGATGCGTTTACAACAATCGCGACGTCTTTATGGTTTTTTGCTGCCGAGCGAACCATTGTGGGGCCGCCGATATCGATATTCTCGATCGCCATGGGTAGATCGCAATCAGGACGGGCAATAGTCGCTGCGAAAGGATAGAGGTTGACGACCACCATATCGATCGGGTTGATGCCGTGTTCCTGCATAACGGCATCGTCAGTGCCACGACGTCCCAAAATGCCGCCATGTACTTTCGGGTGCAATGTTTTGACACGGCCCGCCATCATCTCCGGGAAGCCGGTGTAATCAGATACTTCAACGGCAGCGATGCTATTTTCGCACAGCAGTTTGTAAGTTCCGCCGGTGGAGAGAATCTCCACGCCCATAGCCGCAAGCGACTGAGCAAATTCAACGATACCAGTTTTATCAGATACGCTTATGAGCGCGCGGCGGACAGGAGTGAGGTTATGTGCAGACATCAAATGTTTCCGTGTGCTTCAGAATTAAAAATCAGAGTAGACCGTACTGTTTAAGTTTCTTGCGTAGGGTGCCACGATTCAGACCCAGAAGTTCTGACGCGCGGGTCTGGTTGTCCTTGGTATAGGCCATGACCGATTCAAACAGGGGCGCTTCAACTTCGGCTAGAACCATCTGGTAGACGTCAGTAACCTCGGCGCCATCAAGCTGTTTGAAGTAGCTAGTCAAAGACTCGTGCACACTATCGCGAAGTGTGTGCGAGGGAGTGTGGCTAGCTGTTGTCGTTTCGATATATTGCTTTAGTTCTTTGGTATTCACTCGTTAGTACCTTGATCCTTTCAGGCTGCAGTCGCATCGACAAAATACTGATCGATTGCGAGCAGCTGGGTCTGAGCTTCGTCTATTTGATTGAAAACTTTTCTGAACGCTTTACCCTCAGGCTCCGCTGACAGGTACCATCCAACATGCTTACGTGCAATTCGTACACCCATCAGTTCCCCGTAAAACTGATGCAGAGCAATCACATGCTGCCTAAGAATGTCGTAGATTTCAGTGCGTTCAGGTGCCGGTATATGCGTACCGGTGCGCAGGTAATGGTCTATTTCGCGCAGTAGCCAGGGGCGGCCCTGTGCAGCACGACCAATCATCACGGCGTCGGCTCCGGTGTAGTCCAAAACCTGCCGCGCTTTTTCAGGGGAGTTGATGTCGCCATTGGCGATCAACGGGATTTGTATCTCTTTGCGTACAGCGCGGATCGTGTCGTACTCTGCAGCGCCGCGATAAGCGTCCGCACGTGTGCGACCGTGAAGTGTCAGAAGCGCGATACCACTATTTTGTGCCATTTGAGCAATGCGTATTGCATTGCGACTCTCTGGACACCACCCTGTACGCATCTTCAAAGTTACCGGGAGATCGACGGCTTCAACGACCGCGGTAAGAATCTCAGCAACTAACCCCTCATCTCTCAACAAAGCTGAGCCAGCTGCCTTGTTACAGACTTTTTTGGCCGGGCAGCCCATATTAATATCGATGATTTGAGCGCCGCGCTCGGCATTAAGTCGGGCCGCCGTCGCCATCATTTCAGGGTCACCGCCCGCAATCTGCACCGATCGTGGTTCAGCTTCGCCTTCATGGTTTAGCCGCATTTTTGATTTGCGTGTATGCCACAGACTCGGATCGCTGGTGACCATCTCAGATACAACTAAACCGGCACCCATACGGCGACAGAGTTGACGGAAGGGACGGTCAGTGACGCCCGCCATCGGTGCCAACGCAACCTGAGTATCTAAGTTGTATGGACCGATCTTTAACATGGCTACCTATCAAAAAGCAGTGCCCCACGAGAGGCTGGTCTCGCGGTGCTAATGTGTCTGTTGGAAGGGCGCTCATGATACCCGCGTGAGTCCTGCTCTCCAAGTGCTTTTTGTATAAAAAATAACCGATTTAGGGGTTGACCTTGGTTACTTTATGTACATCTCAAGTGCGTGTTTGGTGCAGGCGGATTTCATAACTTACCGCCTGTTCACCCGGGGCGGTTAGAGGGAGGTTAACCTCAATATCGAGACCAGCAGGCAGCCGCGGTGATTCTATTGCATCGCCACCCAGATACTGTTGGGGCTGGAAAGTCCGGCGACTGACGAGGTTACCCTTAAGGTCACTAAAACTTACCACAATAGCCGGATAGGGTTGAGCAAAGGCTGCGTCATTACGAATGCGAATTGCCAAACTTATCAGGTCGTTGAACTGCTGATGTGGCCTGACTACTACCTGATCAGGTTTCAGACTCGCCAACCCCTGGCTAGGATTTAAGTCGCATCGGATGCGCTCGCAAGCAATCTGATAGAAGGGGGCCAAGGCTGGCTGGTTAGCCAGGCTGGCCCGCTCAAACCAGAGATACTGACCTAGCATGCCTGCAAGGGCGACCAATGAGCAGAGTGTCCAGAAAAGAATCGCGACCGGGCTTGACTCATACGGCTCTGATTGGTGCAAAACGATAGGCTCGGATAGGATATCAATTTGCGGGATCATTGCCGGATCAAAGCTGGGCTCCCGATGCTCGGTTCTAGGTTCTGGTAGGGGCGTTGTGCTGGGCGCGACAGCAGTCTGGCGCGCTGCCGGTTGAGCATTATCAAACTGCACAACTCGAGCGGATGATCCAAATGACGAGTAGCTAGGTTTGGTGACGGTGGAGTTATCCGGTGTTTTATCAACGGATGGAGCGGGTGCGGGTGCAATTTCTGACTGCTCTCTGACCCGTTGCAGTGCGTGTTTGTTGGCGCTAAAAACGGTTAAGCAAGCGCCGCAGCGTACCTGCCCCTGAGCCAAGCGCATCTGCCCGTCGCTGACTCTAAAAAGTGCATTGCACTCTGGGCACTGTGTAACGACCAACTTTACCCCCTTAGCGTCGTGTTCCGGTTAACCGGATCCACTCTTCCTTACTCGCAGCAGGCTCCATCTCAAACCACTGGGAGTAGTGTTTACTGACCTCCTCCCCTTGTGAGTGTAGCAAACCTGAGAGCAAGAGTTTACCGCCGGGTCGGATTAGCGCAGCCAGTGTTGGTGCTAACTGCTTCAGAGGTCCAGCCAGTATGTTAGCGACCAATGTATCGACCTGGAGTTCCGGTACGGCCTCAGGAAAATAGACGGGCAACCGATCAGTACTAAGCTGATTTCTGACAAGATTATCTTGTGTTGCTTGCAGCGCTTGTGGGTCAATATCTACACCAACAACGGTTTGAGCCCCCAAAAGCAGGGCCGCTATGCCGAGTATGCCGCTACCGCAACCGTAGTCGATTACCTGCTCACCCTCAAGTCGCTGCCCGGCTAACCACTCCAGGCATAGTGCTGTGGTGGGGTGGGTCCCCGTACCAAAAGCTAGACCAGGGTCTAGCATCAGATTTACAGCGGCTGCATCGGGTACATCACACCAGCTTGGGCAGACCCAAAAATTTTCACCAAACTGCATAGGATGGTAGTGGCTCATCCACTCCCGCTCCCAGTCTTTATCCTCGAGAATTTCGGATCGAAAATGCGGGTGTGCAGTGCTATCCGAAAAAAGGCGCTTTTGAGCCACGAGCAACAGTCCCATTGTCTCTTCAAGATCGTGTTCTGCGGCGAAGAGTCCTGTCACCGTTGTATTATTCCACAGCGGTGTAGTGCCCAGATCAGGTTCAAAAATGGGTTGATCCTCACTATCCTGATAAGTCACTGCGGCGCAGCCAGCGGCGAGGAGCAGGTCCTCATACTGTTCAGCATGGTCAGGTGAGGTTTGAACTTTTATTTGTAACCACGGCATAACACGTTCCTTCGGATCTGAAGTACAAGTATCGCTTAAGAGAGGGGGGAAAAAAAGAAAAGGCTCGCTGACGCGAGCCTTTCATTAAAGCTTAAAGGCCCAGTTTTTTCTCAAGGTAGTGGATGTTGACCCCACCGACCTCAAAATTTGCATCCCGCATGATGTCATGGTGCAGAGGGATGTTGGTTTTGATCCCATCAATTACCATCTCATCCAAGGCGTTGCGCATACGAACCATGGCAGTCTCACGATCATCGGCAAAGGTGATCAACTTGGCGATCAACGAATCGTAGTGCGGCGGTACCTTATAACCGGAGTAGAGATGTGAATCGACGCGAACACCGTTACCACCCGGCGCATGGAAGTAGTTTACTGGACCGGGACTCGGCATAAAGGTCCTAGGATCTTCTGCGTTGATACGGCACTCAAACGAGTGGCCTCGTAAAACCACATCTTCTTGCTTGATCGAGAGCGGCAGACCAGAAGCGATTCGCAACTGCTCTTTGACGATATCTACACCCGTCACCTGCTCGGTTACTGGATGTTCTACCTGCACACGCGTATTCATCTCGATGAAGTAGAAACCACCATCTTCATAGAGAAACTCAAAGGTACCCGCACCGCGGTAGCCTATTTCAATACAAGCATCTACACAGGCCTGGAGAACCTTAGCGCGAGCTTCGGGGTCCAAGTGCGGTGCAGGAGCTTCCTCAACAACCTTCTGATGACGGCGTTGTAGCGAGCAGTCACGATCGTACAGATGAATAGCATTGCCCTGACCATCAGCCAGCACCTGTACCTCAACATGTCGGGGTTTCTCAAGAAACTTCTCCATGTAAACGGTATCGTCACCGAAAGCGGCTTTCGCTTCAGATCGTGTGACCTGAACAGCATTGTGCAGATGCGCTTCTGTGTGAACGACGCGCATACCACTGCCACCACCGCCAGCGGCGGCTTTGATGATGACTGGGTAGCCAATCCGACGCGCGATTCTGTGCAGCTCCTCTACATCGTCGATTGGGAGCGGACCATCAGATCCGGGTACGGTGGGTACGCCGGCTTTCTGCATTGCCTGAATCGCTGAAACTTTGTCACCCATAAGACGGATGGTGTCTGCCCGAGGGCCAATGAATGCAAAACCAGAGCGCTCAACCTGCTCTGCAAAATCGGCATTCTCTGCAAGGAAGCCGTACCCAGGGTGAATGCCCACAGAGTCTGTCACTTCGGCCGCTGCTATAAGTGCAGGGATATTAAGGTAGCTCAGGGTGGAGGAGGCCGGTCCGATACAAACGGCTTCATCCGCGAGTCGCACGTGCATCAGGTCGCGGTCAGCCTGTGAATGTACAGCCACCGTCTTTATGCCAAGCTCTTTGCAAGCACGCAATATGCGTAGGGCAATTTCACCACGGTTGGCGATAAGCACTTTATCCAGCATAGGGTTTATCCTTTCGTTGGTAGGGTGCTTAGGCAATGATGATCAGAGGCTGGTCGTATTCAACCGGCTGGCCATCTTCCACCAGAATCGCTTCGACAACACCGCTCTTATCGGCTTCGATCTGGTTCATCATCTTCATCGCTTCAACGATACAGATAACGTCGCCAGCCTTCACGCTCTTACCAACTTCGACAAAGACGGGTGCGTTTGGCGAAGGAGAGCGGTAAAAGGTACCTACCATCGGAGAGTTCACCGTGTGACCTGCCGGTGCTGC
>Ga0102948_1000130_pt1 | contig 27626 bp, 21 predicted proteins | sample SalPonA_A_H2O_MG_FD_78211 | JGI IMG/M metagenome (GOLD analysis project Ga0102948, IMG submission 78211) | Water microbial communities from South San Francisco under conditions of wetland restoration - Salt Pond MetaG R2A_A_H2O_MG | ecosystem: Environmental > Aquatic > Non-marine Saline and... | reverse complement strand
TTTCTCCGACCCGGGCCAACCATCAGGCACGATAAAAAACGGATGCCGCGATTCGCCAGCCATGAACATCGTGCAACGATCTCCAGCCCGTTCCTGCAGCTCATCAGTAGTGATCCGCGGTAGTCTTTCGATTCGCTCCGTCGTCCATTCCAGGGGCCAAAGCGGCTTTGGCACGAGCCGAAGTTCGGGATCCTCCGCAAAGAAATCCGTCCATTGCTGCCGATAGAGCCAGCGTCCTCGCAGCACGCCAGGAGAGACCGAATCCGGCAGCGGAGGATCAGATTCAGTCATAGGCGCAAAAAGTCGGCCGTAGACCAATTGCCGCACCTCAAGGTGATCCACACCGAAACGCTTCCGCAGCAGGTCACGCGTCGTCGGTAAGCCCGCCAAGCGAAGCTGGTGCTGACGCAGGCGCGCAAGCTTTCGTTGCCAACTATCCCGTGCATTCGGCCCGGGAAATTGCCATCCCCCCTTCCCTTGGTAAGCGAGATAAAAGTTTACAGCCAGTTCGAGATGAACATGGCACTTCCGTTCAGTATCGAAGAGCAGGAAATCGATCTCACCGAGTGTTTTCCCGTCGGTGTCGAACACCTGCACGTGCGAGGCAACCAACTGGCCGGAGGCGCGCAGCAAGTCTTCCAACACATCCTCATACAGGTGTCCGAGCTTCTGTTCGAAGTCGAAGCAGCGCCGGTTGCCCGAGGCTGGGAGCGCCCTCCGATCCCAGACGGCCCCCTCCGGGAGGCCTTGTGCAAACAGGGGTGCCGAACGCAGGCTCTCGCTCAGCGCGCGGGACCAGACTTCCGCTTCACCTGCCCCGGACCCATGTCTCCAATCCTCCATCAGCCCGCCAGGACCGCCGCCTCCTCAACCTGCCAGCGGTGGTAGGCATCCGCGTAGGCCGGACAATCCCGCACAAGTGCCTCGTGGGTGCCATCGCCCGCCACCGTGCCTTGGTCAAAAAAAAGAATCCGGGGCGCCTTGCAGAGCAGATCGACCCGGTGCGTTACCAGTATCGTCGAGCCCTCGCCACTTCGGGTGCGCTCAATGATCGCGTCATGGATGAGCGCCTCGCTCTCCGGCTCGACAGAGGCAGTCGGCTCGTCGAGGAGAAGGATCGTCGGCTTGACGAGGAAGGCACGGGCCAGACTGAGCCGCTGCCGTTGACCACCGGAAAGTTTGACCCCGTTCTGGCCCACGCGCGATTCGTAGCCCTCGGGCAGCGCATCGATAAAGTCGTGCGCGTTGGCTTTTCGCGCCGCATCGATCCAGTCCGACTCGCTGGCCTGCGGGTAGCCATAAATCAGATTCTCGCGAATCGTCCCGTCGAAGAGGTAATGGTCCTGCCCAACGTAACCAATGTGCTCGCGCAGACTCCGCATCGACAGGCTGCCGATATCATGCCCGTCGAGCCGTATGCAGCCGCCTTCAACTTCAAAAAACCGTGGGATAAGATTGAGCAGCGTGCTCTTACCCGACCCACTGCTGCCCGCAATCGCGACAAATTCCTCCGCCGGAAAGCTCAGGTCGACGTCCTTCAAGACCGGCTTCCCCGGCACGTAGGAGAAGGAGACCTTTTCGAAGTCGAGCCGCCCCTCACAGCGCTTTAGCTCCGTAGCTTTGTCTTGGTCCACGATCGAAACAGGCTCGTCCAGTAGCTCCATGATACGGGTGGCCGCAGCCCGCGCACGCTGCAAAATGTCGCTGGTTTGAGCGATCGTGCGGATCGGGCTCTGCAAGCGCCACCAAAAGCCCCGGTAGGCGATCAGTGCGCCCAGGGTGAACTTATCGCTGCCGGACATGATGAGCCACCCGCCGAGACCGAGCATGATGATGTTGTTAACGAAACCGAGCAGAGATACCGTCGGGAAAAATATATTACGCAGACGGCTCGCCTTCAGACTCGATTCATAGAACCCGTCGGCATTTTCCTGAAAGGCTACGGCTTCCTTCTCCTCCCGGCCAAACGATTTTGTAACCAGCACGCCTGCAAGGCGGTCCTGCACGAAGGATCCGATATGCCCCAGCTTCGAGCGGACCCCTGCGTAGACCGCCTTTACCTTGCGGTTGTAGCGGCGGATAAAGATGAAGGCGAAGGCCAGCGGAATGATGGAGGCGAGGCCCACGATCGGGCTGAGCCAGATCACCATGGCGGCGACCACGATAAAGGTAACCAACTCCTCGAGCAGCGAGGTCAGCCCCTGCAGGACGGATTGCTCCATCGCGTCCACGTCACTCGTGATACGCGTCACGAGCTCGCCGCTGCTGTGCTCGCGGTGGTAGCCCAACGATTGGTTTTGGAATTTTTGAAAAAGCTCGCCGCGAATGTCCCGCACGAAAGCCTGGCCCGTCTTTTCCAACAGGTAGCTGTGCACCCCGCTCGCCGCCAACCCGACCAGATAGGTCAGCAACATCACCACCAGCCACATGCCCAGAGTGCCAAGGGTCAGCGTCTGCTCGACGAGGGCATCGGTCACGAAGCCCCAAACCAGCGGGTGAAAGTTGATAAATGGAACCGAGAAAACAAGCAGACCAAGAGAGAGCACGATCCGCTTCCGATACGGGGCGAGACGCGACCAAACACGACGCATCAGCTCGCGGTCACTCAGGTCGTAGGTCTTCTCGGTATCCTGCATTACTCTCCAACCTATCGCCTTTGCTTGAAAAGCAAACCGGAGCCGCAGCAATCGCTGGCTCACGAACCAGAAGTTCGAAAGAGGCCAACCCGGGTCCCTGTGCACGATTTAGAAAAGTGAATTGATTCTTCCGGACGCTTGTTGAAGGTTTACAGACTGACTACACCGAAACACCCGATGTCTATCTTTGCAGAAAGCGAGCGCCTCGAAGCGCTCAATGATGAATTTTTACGATTGCTCACCGAGCAGGGCTTTCGCTGCTTTGAGACCGCTAAGATTACCCGCTTCCCCATCCGCACCTTCCGCCGCGACGCAGTGAAGGGGCTGCCGGTCATCTACCTCTCGGCAGGCATTCACGGCGACGAGCCGGCCGGTCCGCTGGCACTGCTGGAGCTGGTCCGCGAGGGCTTCTTCGATCAGCGCGCGTCCTGGCTGATCTGCCCCGTGCTCAATCCAACCGGCCTGATCGCCGGCACGCGCGAAAATGAAGCCGGCATCGATCTCAACCGCGGCTATTTGAATCCTGTCAGTATTGAGACCCGCGGGCATGTGGCTTGGCTGGAACGCCAGGGTCCGATCGACCTCTCAGTCTCCCTTCACGAAGATTATGAAAGTAGCGGCTTCTACCTCTATGAGATCAACTGTATCGAATGCCCGTCGCATGCCCCAGCGATTCTGGAAGCGGTGCACCCGATTTTTCCGCCGGAACCGGCGACGGTCATCGACGACCATGAGGTGCGTGAACCGGGCTGGATTTTTCATGAGCCCGAGGCCGATTTACGGGAGCAGTGGCCCGAGGCGATATGGCTGGCGAAGAATGGTACCGCCGTCTCTTACACCTTTGAAACCCCGTCCGGGCAGCGTCTCGAAGATCGGATCCGCGCCCAGACTTTGGCAACGAAGCGCCTCGTGGCCGAATTTTGCTCTGCACCTAAGACCAACCCGCGCGGCTAGCTCCGCGGGCAGGTGCTTGATCCCGGATGTAATTTGATCGACCGGCGGGTTACTGGTATCCTACTTAAGTGGAAAAAATCTATATTTGCAAAAAATGCGACAAGCCAAAGGCAAAGCACGTCGTGGGCACGGCGATGAAGGGCAAAAAGTTGCTCAAGGCAGCTGAGGCCGAAAACCTGCCCTTTAAAGTCGTCCCATGTAAGTGCCTGGGGAAGTGTAAGAAGGGTCCCAACGGTATGGCCCGACCCGGGAATTTCCGGCTACACCGACTTACGCTCGAAGAATTGCGTCGTCTCGGTAGCGCGGTCCGGCCCAACCGTGGCTTGAATCGCAAAGGTGATTCGGGCCGATCCTAGAGGGCTTGTGTCACGCCGAAAAGCTGAGCCGGTTCCTTCTCGCGTCCATTCTCAACTACCCATGCCAATTCTTTGGCGAGTTTTGGAGCACGCGATTCAAGCCATTTATGGTCTTCGAGCGCCTTATCCTTTTCTCCCATCGCAACGTAGAGAACGCCGCGATACATACGCGCCTCTGCTATCTCCGGGTCTTCCTGAATTGCCTTGTTGTAGTGCTTGAGGGCGCTCTTGAAGTGATCGGGACCCTGCTTGCGCAGAACGAAAGCGAGATTGTTGTGCGCCTCCGCAAAATCTTTCTTTTTCGAGATGGCCTGCTTTAGACTTTTCTCCGCTGCTGCGTAGTCGCCCGCAAAGAGAAGCTGCGTACCTGCGTTATACAATTCGACCGCCTCGCGCTCGATCTCGGAGGCACTCGGCTCGGGTTCGACAGATGGAGAGCCCCCCGCGAAAAGCGCTGTGCTCAGATGCAGTGCAAGGGCTGCCAGGAAAAAAGAATGAAGGATGTTTGTCGGTCGCATTTTCAAAGATCGCGGCAATCCCTTAAAACTTATCCAGAAATTTTTCGTGGCGATTGAGAACCAAGGAATCGCCGATCCGCAAGGAGCCAACCGACCTTAGGGCCGGGCTCCGAACCAATAGCGCACTCGAAGTCCACCATAAGCATTCCGATCCGGGGCCGGCTCGTAGAACCGCCCGCCAAAGGCATTGATTCGGATGTTTGCCGCGTAGTCCGCGGCGAAAACATTATTCAAACCAGCAAACAACTCGAACGTCCAATCGCCCAGATCTCGCTCCCAACTGAGCCGCAGATCGGAAAAGCTGTAGTCCTCCACCCTCGTCCGGTTGGTATCGTCCGCATAAAGACTGCCGACGAAACGGGTGTTCCAGACCAGCGAAAGGCCACCATCGAAGCGGTAGGCGAAACGAAAATTTCCGAAGTGCTCGGGCACTCCGGGCAACCGGTTATCGCCCAGATCCTCGCCGCCGGTGGCAAATTCCGCGTATCGAAAATCCGAATAGGTATAGCTTAATATTGCGCTGATCCGATCTGTCGGTTCTAGGCTCACAGCCGCCTCAAATCCGTCCTTCCGGGTGCGCCCGGCATTGCGAAAAAACTCGCGGTCGGGAAAGGCAGCCAACTCAAACGGAACCAGCGCCTCATCGACCTCGATCGAAAATACCGCCAGATCAAATACCGGCCGCAGGGGCATCCCCGGAAATTCTCCTTTCAAGCCGGCCTCGAAACTAATGGCCTGCTGGCTCTGGAGATCCCGATTAAAGCCACCTCCGTCCGGATTGTCCAATTCCGTAGTGGTCGGTGTTTCGAAGGATTGCGTCGCGTTGCCATAGAGCGTCATATTTGCAGTCGGCTGCCAGCGCAGCCCCACGGTGGGGCTCGTTTCACGAAAGCGCAGCGCGCCGGAGTCCTCGCCGTCAAGGAGGTAAGCGTCGTCCACCTCGAAGCGCACCTCGTCCTCACGCAGCGCTGCGTTCAAAGTCCAGTCTTCCGCGAAAGCCCACTCTCCGGTTACATAGAGGCCCAGGTTCTGAACCTGCTCTTCTTGGTCGAGCACCAGCTTCCCTCTCTGACCATTGAGATTATCGAAGTTTCTGCGCGCATCCGTCTGTAGGCCCATGTCCACACCGGCCACTACACGGATCGGCTCCCTTTCATACCGGTAGCTCGCACCTCCACCGAAGAACTTGCGCTCGAAGCGAACCTGCCCCCCATCCTGAAACGGGAGCTTGTTGCCAAAATCACGCTGCAGCGCGAAGCCGTGCAGCTCTATTGAGTGGCCCTCGGCCAGTGGTCGGCGGTAAACCAAGCCGAGCTTCTCCTGCCGCACGCGTTCACCTCCATCAAATAGAAGGTTACGGTCCCGGGCTTGGCGTGGATCTGCCGCGACCTCAGCCGCAGTCAATCCACCGGGATCGTCCTGTCGCGGGTAGTCGATGGCATTCACTACTGTCGTTAGCTCGGCTCCCGATTCAAAACGATAGCGCAGCTTCGTATTGAGTGAGCGGTTGATCGTCCGGCTGTTTTCGCGATAGCCGCCGTAGTCAAGATACCCGGCACTTACGAGGACGTTCCAAGGCCCCTCGGCCCAGCCGGATTTATACTGACTTTTGAAGAGCCCGTAGGACCCACCCGTGAGCCGAAGTTCGGAAAAAGGTGCCCCACCCTCGGGAGCCGACTCTGTCTCGATCCGGATGACTCCGCCCGAAGCCGGACCATAGATTGAGGCGGCCGCGCCACGAATCACCTCGATGCGCGCAGCAGAGCCGAGGTCGATACCATCGACACCCGCCTGTCCGTCCGGCAGCGTGGCGGGGATGCCATCGACCACGAGGCGAATCCCGCGAATGCCAAAATCCGATCGGGCACCGAAGCCCCGAATCGCGATGCGGCTATCCTGCGCATAGTTATAAGGATTGAGCACAAAGACACCCGGAACCGTGCGGAGCGCTTCATTGATAGAGAGCTGCGCCGAAGCTCCCTGGATCTGATCTCTATCGACTACCGAGACAGCCCCCGGCGCGGCAAGAATCGTTGTCTCCAGACGGGTCGCTTTGACCACCAAAGGCTCCAATTCATAAATCCCATCGTTTAATACCGAATTTCTCGCGAGGAATTGGCTCGGACAAAGCCCTAGAACAAGGCCTACGCAAATTCGGATAAGATCCGGTTTTGTAACAAAAAACACGAGATCGATCATGGTGCAAAAACCGTGAAACGCGAGTATGCTTGAAAAGTCTTTTGATTCGCCGACGCTAACGTCGTTCGGTCATCTAAAACCGATCCCTTTCCCCGCAATATCTTACCTCTTCGATGGCACATACGAAAAATATTCTCCGGGAGTCGTGGCCAGTCTTTACGATAGTTGCGCTCTGCGGCCTTATTTTTGCGGTCGATATCTCGGGCGCAGCGGGGGGGCAGCTTCTGACCGCACCTTTTATGATGGTGCCTTTAGAAGTCAGCACCGCATGGCAATCAATCCTCGGCGGGAACGTCAACAAGGAGGAAATTTCTGCGCTCGCCACCACGCTAACGTATGCCCTGCTCCACGCCGATGCTGAGCATCTCCTGATGAATCTGCTTCTGATCTGGGTTTTTGGCTCGCTGGTGCTGCGTGAGTTGGGAGCCATTTGGTTTTTCGGTATTTTTATCGTGACGGCAATCACGGGTGGTATCGGACAAGTGCTGCTTGACCCGGCATCCCCGATCCCAACACTCGGGGCCTCCGGCGCACTAATGGGCCTGGAGGGTGCTTATCTCGGCATGATCCTGCGCTGGCGCCTGCCAAATCCGGACATTTGGCCGATCGCCGAACCGATCCCTCCCGGCCGATTGGCAGTACTCGCAATCTTTGGGATCGTCATGGACATTTCGGGATTGATTGGTGGTGGCGCGGGAATCGCCTACGGCGCTCACTTGGGCGGGTTTATTGGTGGTCTGATCATCGCGACCACGGTGATCCCTCGCCCCAAGCATGCGAGATGAACTTTAAGGCCCGGGCTTTAAAAGACCCGGACTATCGCCCGATCTTGATCAGTTCGACATCAAATACAAGCATGCCACCGGGAGCGCCGCCCCGCGGTTCGTCGCCGTAGGCAAGTTTGCCGGGTATCCAGAAGCGGCGCTTCTCACCCTCGACCATCAGTTGCACGCCCTCCGTCCAACCGGGTATGACGCGGCTGAGTGGAAAACTCGCTGGCTGACCGCGCATGACTGAGCTGTCGAACATTTGCCCATCGGTCGTCCAACCGCTGTAATGCACGGTGACGACATCGCTGGCTTTCGGAGAGACACTGCCCTCCCCTGCTTTCAAAACGCGCGAGGCAAGCCCGCTCTCACGAACTTCAGCAGTCTCCGGGATACCGGCAACATCCTCAGGCACCTTTGGCGGCTCGGGAGCCTTCTCGATACTGATCAACTCGACATCGAAGACCAGCAGCCCACCGGGGCGGCCGCCGCCGGGATTCTCCCCGTAGGCAAGGTCGGCCGGGATCCAGAAACGACGAATCTCGCCCTCAACCATCAGTTGGAGCCCCTCCGTCCAGCCGCGGATGACACGGTTCAGGGGGAAGCTCGTGGGCTGACCACGACGCTTTGAGCTATCGAACATTTTTCCGTCGGTCGTCCAGCCACTATAATGGACGGTAACCGTATCCGCCGCCGCCGGATTCTCCGTGCCCTTGCCAACCTGGAGCACCCGTGAGGCGAGACCGGAATCGGTCACCTCAGCACTATCCGGAGCGGCGCTTACATCTTCTGGTGTCTCAAGCATGGTGTAGGTCTCGTCGGCATTGGCGGATAGGACGAGAGAAAAAGAAATAAAAATGAGAAGAAGTTTGCTGATCGTGTGCATGGTAGCGGCGACTATGGCAACGCTACCGGAATCCGAAAGTCTAAACATCCGGAAAACCGGCGAATCAAGTGTCGAGCGGGACGCGAACTGGCGCGCCGGACCGTTCGCGGGCGGATTCGTTCGCGGCGAGAGTTGCGGCGAGCGTCTTCATGGCATCTTCGTATCCGGAAAGAACCGCGCGCTTCGCTCCGCCACCTGCCGCATCCAGCAAGGCCTGTGCCTGCAGGAAAAACGGATCCTCTCCTGTGGGCAGGTCCCGACAGCTGCCATCCTGCGAGTAAATCTTCCCCGCGAAATCCCAGGTTTCAAAAACAACGCGATGCCGCCGCGTGGAGAGTTGGAGGCTGATACCGCATTTTGAGAAATCTCCCTGAGGGAAGCAGGCGGTGGAGAACGACCCGAGCGCACCCGAGGCAAAGCGCAGATTGACGACCATGCCCTCATCGACACTCAGATCCGGCACCTCCGGCATGAAGCCATTGGTCCGGAAAGCGCTCACTTCCACAATCTCACCCATGAGGTAGCGGCTCAGATCGACCAAGTGGGTGCATTGCTCAACGAACTGCCCGCCCGACTGATCGAAACGCCGCCACCAGGGCGGCGGCGGCATCTGCTCAACCCACCATCCATTCGCGAGGATACCAGGCGCATCCGCGCTGAAACAAGCCCGAGCCTCCTGCACCGGCAGGCGATAGCGATTCTGGTAGCCTACCGAAACAAGGGTGCCCGCCGCCTTGAACTGAGCCTGAATGGCCTGAGCCTCCTCCAGTGAAGTGGTGATTGGTTTTTCGATCAGAACTGCCCCGACATGCTCCGCACACGCGCGTTCGACAGCACCATGCAGATGCGGCGGCAGAAGGATAAAGACCGCATCAAGCGCCTCACGCTGAAGCATGGGCAAATAATCCGTATAGACCTTTGCCGAAAACGGGCCCGCCAGCGCAGCTGCTCTGGCCTGATTGCGCCCGGCGATAGCGACGACTTCGGCTGCCTCCAGTCGACGAAGTGCGGGGAGGTGTTTCGCTGCGACCCATCCGGTTCCAATAATCCCTATTCTCATGAGGAATCATGTTTGTTGTGGTAAGACCCTCCTGGCAAGATCCGGAATCGGTCTTCATCGATACACAGAGGAAAACTTGAAAACAAAAAAGCCCGTCCGGAAGGACGGGCTTTTGGATTGAGTGTTCAGTTGGTTCAACCGACGTCTTTTTCTTCGACGGCAGCGTCGGCAGGTGCTTCACCTGCCTCTGTTTCGCCCTCAACGCCTTCGGCCTTGGGAACGGCACCTTCGGTAGTTAACTCCGGCGTGGGCAGAGCCACGCCCTCGATCAACTCGGCGGCTTGCTCTGGGCTGAGCTTTTCCTCAACCGCGCCAAGCGTATCGATACGCAGCTTGCGGTAGGCCGGCAGACCGGTGCCCGCAGGGATAAGGTGACCCATGATAACGTTTTCCTTGAAACCCTTGAGCTCGTCGATCTTGCCGAGAGTCGAGGCGTCGGTGAGGACGCGCGTCGTCTCTTGGAAGGAAGCGGCCGAGATGAAGGACTCAGTCTCAAGCGATGCCTTGGTAATACCGAGGAGGACGGGTTCGCCCTCGGCGGGCATACCACCGGCGTCTTCGATTCCCTCATTGGCAGCCATGAAGGCGTATCGGTCGACCTGCTCACCCCAGAAGAATTCGGAGTCACCCGGATCGGTAATCCGAATCTTTTTCAGCATTTGAGAAATAATAACCTCGATGTGCTTGTCGTTAATTTCCACACCCTGCAGGCGGTAAACCTTTTGAATCTCTGAAATCAGGTAGTCCTGAACAGCCGACGGTCCCAGGATTTCAAGAATCTCGTGCGGATCAGCACCACCTTCAGTCAAGTTCTGGCCCTTGTGGACCAGATCGCCGACTTGGACAACGAGGTGCTTACCGTGCGGGATCAGATGCGCTTCCTCGTCTCCGGTCTCGGGATCGGTGACCAGCAGCTTCTTTTTACCGCGGACGGTGCCATCCAGGGAGACGATACCGTCGATTTTCGCCATTTCAGCCGCGTCTTTCGGACGGCGTGCCTCGAAAAGCTCGGCAACACGGGGAAGACCACCGGTAATATCCTGCGTCTTGGACGCTTGGCGAGGAGTCTTCGCGAGCATGGTGCCGGGAGCAATCTCGTCGTCTTCGTTGACCGCGACCTGCGCGCCGGTTGGAATCGCATATGTTGCAATCACTTTGCCGGAGTCGCCGACAATTTCGACTTGCGGGTTGAGATCTTCCTTGTGCTCAATCACGACCGTCGCGATGCGACCGGATGATTCATCCAGCTCGCGCTTGATGGTCACCCCGGAGATCATATCGGAGAACTTAATCTTACCCGCCTTTTCGGAGAGAATCGGGATGTTGTGCGGATCCCACATGGCGAGGATTTCGCCCTTTTGGATCGTGCCGCCATCCGGCTGCGTTAGAACCGATCCAACGACGATCTTATAATTCTCAATTTCGCGGTCCTCGTCGTCGAGGATAAGAACCGAGCCAGTCTTGTTCAAAACGATGTTTGCGCCGTCTGCCGTCTGAACGATACGAAGACCCTTGTAGAGGACCTTACCTCCTGTGCGAACTTTAATCTCCGGATTCTTCAGGACGCCGGATGCGATACCGCCAATGTGGAAGGTCCGCATGGTCAGCTGCGTGCCGGGTTCACCGATCGACTGAGCCGCGATGATACCTACGGAGGAGCCGCGCTCCACCATACCGCTGGTCGCGGGGTTGATGCCGTATTCCAGAGCCGTGATGCCGACCTTCTTGCGAGTCGTCAGCGAGGAGAGCACCTTGACGCGCTCAATGCCAACTTCCTCGATCTTGGCGGCCATCTCCTCGGTGATGAGTTGCCCGTTCTTGACCAGCAATTCGTCCGGGTTGAGCGGATTCTTGATGTCGTTGGAGGAACAGCGGCCGACGATCCGGTCGTAGAGAGATACGATTTCGTCGTCGCCCTCGTAGATGGCATATTTCCAGACACCGTCGCGGTTGCCATCATCGGATTGCTCAATGATGCAGTCCATGGCCACGTCGCAAAGCTTACGCGTGAGGTAACCGGCGTCCGCTGTCTTCAGCGCGGTATCAGCGAGCCCCTTACGAGCGCCGTGCGTCGAGATGAAGTATTCCAGGACCGACAGACCCTCACGGAAGGAGGAAAGAATCGGACGTTCAATAATCTCGCCGGAGGGCTTCGCCATCAGACCACGAGTGCCGCAAAGCTGGCGAACCTGCTGCTTATTGCCACGCGCACCTGAGTCCATCATGAGATAAACCGGATTCACGGTTGGTTTACCCCCATTGGCCTTGAGCTCCTCGAACACCGCTTTGGCAATGTCGTCGGTGCAACCGGTCCAGATGTCGATGATCTTATTGTAGCGTTCGCCCTCGGTGATGATCCCCTTCTTGTATTGGCTTTCGACTTCGTCGATACGCTTCCGCGAGGCCTTCACAATCTCCGGTTTGGAGCCCGGGATAATCATGTCGTCGATACCGATCGAGACACCGGCCTTCGTCGCAATTTTGAAGCCGGTATCCTTCAAGCGGTCGAGCGTCTCGACGGTACGAGCCTTGCCCACAGTCTTGTAGGTTTCCAGGATGATATTACCGAGCTTACTTTTAGGCACTGGGAAGTTGATGAAGCCAAGTTCATCGGGCCAGATCGTATTGAAGATAACACGACCGACGGTTGTGCGGATCACCTTCTTATCAGACTTGCCAAAGACGGTGCCTTCCTTGCCAAAGTCCGGATTGATGAAGTTAATGTGATCATGCACGTTCAGGGCGCCATCGGCGACGGCCGTATCAAGCTCGGATGCATCCACGATGAGTGGCAAGCGCTTGCTCTCCTCCGCTTTGACCGGCGGGTCAAGGGTAAGGAAGTAGGAGCCGAGGACAATGTCCTGCGAGGGCGTCAGAATCGGCTTGCCGGACGAAGGCGAGAAGATGTTGTGCGTCGCCATCATGAGGGTCTTGGCCTCCATGACTGCCTCCAGAGAGAGCGGCACGTGGACCGCCATCTGGTCACCGTCAAAGTCCGCATTATAAGCGGTGCAGACCAGCGGGTGAACGCGGATCGCATCACCCTCGATCAGGACGGGCTCGAAAGCTTGGATCGAGAGTCGGTGGAGCGTCGGCGCACGGTTTAGAAGCACAGGGTGGCCCTTGGTCACTTCTTCCAGAATGTCCCAAACCTCGGGCGACTGTTTCTCGATCATCTTACGAGCACCGCGAACGGTATGAACGAAGCCAAGCTCCTTCAAACGGCGGATAATAAACGGCTCGAACAGAACGAGCGCCATTTTCTTCGGCAGGCCGCACTGATGTAGTTTGAGCTCAGGCCCTGTCACGATGACAGAACGACCGGAATAGTCGACCCGCTTGCCGAGGAGATTTTGACGGAAGCGGCCCTGCTTGCCCTTAAGCATGTCGGAGAGTGACTTGAGCGGCCGGTTGCCGGCACCCGTCACAGCGCGGCCGTGGCGACCGTTATCGAAGAGCGCATCTACAGCTTCCTGCAGCATGCGCTTCTCGTTGTGAATGATAACATCCGGGGTTTTGAGCTGAAGAAGGTTCTTCAGGCGGTTGTTCCGGTTGATGACTCGGCGATAAAGGTCGTTCAAGTCGGAGGTCGCGAAGCGGCCCCCTTCGAGAGGAACCAGCGGGCGGAGATCCGGCGGGATGACGGGCAGGACCTCAAGCACCATCCACTCCGGGCGGGTGCCCGACTGCATAAATCCTTGAATGGTCTTCAAGCGCTTTGAGATCTTTTTCTTAATTTGCTTCGAGCGAGTGGCGTGCATCTGCTCATGGAGCTCAGCTACGGTGCCTTCGAGATCGACCAGTGCGAGCGCGTCGCGAACAGCCTCAGCACCCATGCGGGCGACGAAGGAGTCTTCACCATACTCATCCTGAGCCTGCAGGTATTCCTGCTCGGTCAGGAGCTGGCGCTCCTCAAGCGGGGTCTTGCCAGGATCAATGACCAGGTAGTTCTCGTAGTAAATAACCCGCTCCAGATTCCGCGCAGTGATGTCGAGCAGCAAACCAAGACGGGACGGCATGCTCTTCAGGAACCAGATGTGCGAGACGGGGACGGCCAATTCGATGTGGCCCATACGGTCACGGCGAACGCGAGAGACAGTGACCTCAACGCCACAGCGGTCGCAAATGACACCCTTATATTTGATACGCTTATATTTGCCACAAGCGCATTCGTAATCCCGAACCGGGCCGAAGATGCGCTGGCAGAAAAGACCGCCCGGCTCTGGCTTGAAGGTTCGATAATTAATGGTTTCCGGATTCTTTACCTCACCCCGGGACCAATCGCGGATGGCCTCCGGCGAGGCGACAGTGATGCCGACACGGTCGAAGGATTTTGTGGCTTCATAGCCGAGGACGTCGCGTGCTACTTCGTTGCTCATTGTTTAAATCTTTTTTGAAATATTGCGTAGATGTGGGCGCTTAGACCTCGATCGCGGGTGCGGATTCGAGATCGAACTTGCCCTCGGTTCCGAGGCGAACGTCGAGACAGAGGCTTTGAATTTCCTTCATCAAAACGTTGAAAGATTGCGGTGTTCCCGCTTGCAGGCTGTTGTCACCCTTAACGAGAGACTCGTAGATCCGCGTGCGGCCCGCCACGTCGTCCGACTTGACGGTAAGCAGCTCCTGCAGCGTGTAAGCCGCACCGTAGGCTTCGAGTGCCCAAACCTCCATCTCTCCGAAGCGCTGGCCACCGTATTGCGCCTTGCCCCCCAAGGGCTGCTGCGTGATAAGCGAGTAAGGACCGACCGCTCGGGCGTGGATCTTCGATGCCACGAGGTGATTCAGCTTCAGCATATACATGTAGCCAACCACGACCTCTTGGTGGAGCTTTTCGCCGGTGCGACCATCGTATAAAATGCTCTTACCGGTCGAGGGAAGCCCCGCTTCCTCGAGGTATTCACGGACGCGCTTTTCGCTGATGCCGTCGAAAACAGGTGTCGCCACTTTCAGACCGAGCTTCTTGCAAGCCCAACCAAGGTGCGTTTCGAGAACCTGACCCACGTTCATTCGGGAAGGAACACCGAGCGGATTCAGGCAGATTTCAACCGGTGTGCCATCGGGAAGGTGCGGCATGTCCTCCTCGGGAACGATCTTGGCAACCACACCCTTGTTACCGTGGCGGCCGGCCATTTTATCGCCAACCTGCATCTTACGCTTCTTCGCGATGTAGACCTTCACGCTCTTGACCACGCCCTGGTCCCCTTCCTCACCGGTTTCGACGCCTTCGATCTTGCGTTCGCGATCATAGTCGAGCTCGTCAAACTTGCCTTGGTAGTTGTTCACGATCTCCATGATCTTGATTTTGACTGGAGAAGGGTCGATTTCGATGTGCTTGGAGACGGCGGCGAGACGACGAAGAAGTGTCTTCGTGATCTTGCGGTTTGCTGGAATGATCACCTCTTCGGTGTCGCTGTTCTTGACGTCGAGCGGGATTTTCTCTCCCAAAAGAATGTTTGAGAGTGCCTCGGTCAGATCCTCGCGAAGCTTATCACTCTGAGAACGATACTCCTCATTGATTTTCTTAATCTGGCGGCGGCGGTCGGAGGCAGACATTTGCTCCGGCTCACCATCAACCCGTGCGGAAACTTTGACATCCATGATGATACCCTGCACGCCAGAAGGCACGACAAGGGAGGTGTCCTTCACGTCAGCGGCTTTTTCACCGAAGATCGCGCGGAGGAGCTTTTCCTCCGGTGCAAGTTCCGTTTCCGATTTTGGCGTGATCTTACCGACCAGAATATCGCCCGGTTTGACCTCGGCCCCCACGCGGATGACCCCATCGTGGTTCAGATCCTTGAGCGCTTCCTCACCTACGTTCGGAATGTCACGGGTGATCTCTTCCGGCCCAAGTTTGGTATCACGTGCGGTGACTTCGAACTCATCGATGTGGATCGAGGTAAAGATATCATCTTTGACGATCTTCTCTGAGATCAGGATCGCATCCTCGAAGTTGTAACCATTCCAGGGCATAAAGGCCACAAGGATATTACGCCCGATCGCGAGTTCACCATCATCAGTCGAAGCACCGTCAGCGATAATCTGCCCCTTGGTCACACTCTGGCCGAGCTTGACGATCGGCTTTTGATTGAAGCAGGTGCCGGCATTGGAGCGCATGAATTTACGCAATTGGTAAACGTAGATGTCCTTCTTCGGATCGGTTTTGATGTCCTTCACCTTGGCCGGGAGTTCACCATCCTTGGTCAGGACGATGCGCCGCGAGTTAACCGCGGCAATCTTGCCATCAATATCGGCTACCTCGACGGTCTTCGAGTCGATCGCGACCCGCTCTTCAATTCCAGTGCCCACGAAGGGTGCTTCCGACTGAAGAAGTGGAACCCCCTGACGTTGCATGTTCGAGCCCATGAGAGCGCGGTTCGCGTCGTCGTGCTCGAGGAAGGGGATTAGACCGGCCGCCACCGAAACAAGCTGCTTCGGAGACACGTCCATGTAATCGACCTCTTCCGGAGTCAACTCAAGGACCTCGTCCTGATTCCGGCAGGTGACGCGTTTGCCGACCAGATTACTGTCCTTATCGAGCTCGGAATTGGCCTGCGCGATCATGAAGGGCTCCTCCTGATCGGCATTGAGATACTCGACCTCGTCGAGAACCTTGCCTTTAACAACCTTGCGGTAAGGCGTCTCGATAAATCCGAATTCGTTGATTCGGGAGTAAAGGGACAACGAATTGATCAGGCCGATGTTCGGACCTTCCGGCGTTTCGATCGGGCAAATACGACCGTAGTGCGAGGGGTGCACGTCGCGCACTTCGAATCCGGCGCGCTCCCGGTTGAGTCCACCCGGCCCAAGTGCCGAAAGTCGGCGCTTGTGGGTTAACTCAGCCAGCGGATTGATCTGATCCATAAACTGGGAAAGCTGGCTACGGGCGAAGAAATCGCGAATTACCGTGCTCAACGCCTTCGGGTTGATCAGCTTTTGGGGAGTAATTGAATCGACGCTTTGATCATAGAGCGTCATGCGCTCTTTGACGAGGCGCTCGGTGCGGGCGAGTCCGACCCGGCACTGATTGGCGAGAAGCTCTCCCACCGTGCGGACCCGGCGGCTACCGAGGTGGTCGATATCATCGAGCGTGCCATCACCGCGTTTCAAACGGGAGAGATACTTCGTGGCCTCGACGACGTCCTCGGCGTTGACGACACGGAAGTCGAGGTCCGTGTCCATCTTCAGTTTCTGGTTGAGTTTATAGCGACCCACCCGGCCAAGATCGTAGCGGCGCGGATCCTGGAAAAGACGCTTCAGAAGTGCCTTGGCATTTGCAGTTGTGGGCGGCTCACCGGGACGGAGGCGCTTGTAAATATCCTTGAGCGCTTCCTCCTCGTTTTGAGTCGGATCCTTTTTCAAGCAACGGATGATCGCTCCATCGTCGATACTGGTGTCGATCGCAACGACCTTCTTCAAGCCGGCTTTCTCAAAAGTGCGAACGATCGTCTTGGTCAGAGGCTCAAAGGCGCGGGCAAGCACCACACCTTTATCCGCATCAACAATGTCTTCGGTGAGAACCAGATTCGAAACCGATTCACGCTTGAGCGCGTCGGCCACAGAAATCTCGTCAAGGTCGTAGAAGAGGTTTAGAATTTCCGCATCCGAGCCATACCCCATCGCACGCAGTAGAGTCGTCAGCAGGAACTTGCGACGGCGGCGACGGCGGTCGAGATAGACGTAGAGCAGATCGTTTTGGTCAAACTGAACCTCGAGCCAAGTGCCCCGGTCCGGAATGATCCGAAATGCATGAAGAATTTTTCCGCTGGTGTGAGTGCTTTCCTCGAAAGCAATCCCCGGCGAGCGGTGCAACTGGCTCACGATGACCCGCTCCGCCCCATTAATGATGAAGGAACCTCGCTCGGAGACCATTGGCAGTTCGCCCATGTAGATCTCTTCGTCCTTGATGTGGTCCTCTTCGCGCAGGCGCAGCTTCACATAGAGCGACACCGAATAGGTGACGCCCTCACGGATGGCTTCGATCTCGGTCTCACGCGGCGCCTCAACGCGATAGCTGACATATTCGAGATGACAACGGCTATCATAGCTTTCGATCGGGAAAACTTCAGAAAATACAGCCTCCAGACCAACTTGCTTGCGTTGGTTGATGGGAGTATCCATCTGGAGGAACTCCTTGTAGGACTCGACCTGATTCTCAATCAGATTGGGTGGCTGAATAACTTCCTTGAGTTGACCGAAATTGGTGCGCTTTGACATGGTGCTCTATCCGTTTGACGGTGGTTGTGTGGTATGATCTTTAAAGTTGCCGGTTGAGCCGGCAGGAAAGCAAAAAACAGCTAGGCGAAGCTTGCCCAGGAATGGGCAAGCTCACCTAACTGTGCAAATGTGATTATGTTGAGTATAATTCGGACTTGTTCCGTGATTATTTCAGTTCGACCTCTGCGCCGGCAGCTTCAAGCTTCTTCTTGAGCTCTTCAGCTTCGTCCTTGGAAGCACCTTCCTTAACAGGCTTTGGTGCACCCTCGACGAGTTCCTTAGCCTCTTTAAGGCCGAGGCCGGTGATCGCGCGAACTTCCTTAATCGCACCGATCTTGTTCGATCCAGCGGACTTCAGGATAACGTCGAACTCGTCTTTTTCTTCGACAGCAGCGGCCTCGCCACCAGCCGCAGGGCCAGCAGCAGCTACAGCTACAGGAGCAGCGGCGCTGACGCCCCACTTCTCTTCGAGTTCTTTTACGAGTTCAGCAACTTCGAGCACGGTTTGTGCGCTGAGCCACTCGACGACTTGGTCTTTTGTGATATCTGCCATTATGTTTTACCTTTCAATTGGTTAGCGCCCCCGCGGCGGGAACATTTAAGAGGCGACTTCCTCCTAACCGGATTCTTTGGTTTGCTTTGTTTTTATGCCGTCAGATGACGGCTAAAGTATACTTGTGGATGTTGACTACTCGCCGTTTTCCGCACGCACCTTGGCCTGCAGGACATTAACGACGCTTTGTGGAACCGCGTTGAGCACGCGAACAAGACCGGTGCCGGGCTGGTTGAGCAGGCCGAGCAGCTGTGCACGGAGTGCCTCGATACCAGGGAGCTTGGCCAGTGCCTCAATTTGTTCCTTGGTCAGGGCCTTGTCGCTCAGGATACCCACCTTCAGGTCGACCTTTTCCTTCTTTTTGAAGAATTCGGTAAGCGCCTTGGCGACACCGGAAGGATTGTTACCGCCTACAATGATCGCGGTCGGCCCGTTCAGGTGCTCACTCAAATCGGGAAGATTCCGTTCGCTGGCCGCCACACCGAAAATGGTGTTTTTGATCACGTGGAATTCCGCATCGTGTTCAGCCAACGAGGCACGCAACTCAGCGGTCTCCTCTACCGTGATGCGCTCATAGTTCGCGAGATAAACGTAATCGGACTTTTCGAGGTGCGTGCTGACCTCTTCAACGAGATATTTCTTTTCTGGTCTCATGTCTGTATCCCTCCTTAGCTCTTGTTGTAGGGAGCCACATCAATTGCGATGCCGGGGCTCATGGTTGCGCTGAGTGCTAAGCTCTTGATGAACTTGCCGGATTTCGCTTCCGGCTTTGCGTCGGAGAGTGCTTTAATGGCCGCTTCCGCGTTCTCACTCAGCTGCTCCGGGGTGAAGGAACGCTTGCCCACGACGATGGCGACATTGGCAGTCTTATCCATCTTGAACTCGACGCGCCCTCCTTTTACTTCCTTGATCGCAGACGGGATGTCGTCCGTGACCGTGCCGGATTTCGGGTTTGGCATCAGGCCTCGGGGACCAAGAACACGGGCGACCTTACGGACGCTTTTCATAGCGCTGGTCGTCGCGACAGCGACATCGAAATCCGTCCAGCCGCCCTCGACTTTGGCAATCAAGTCGTCCAGTCCGGCTTCTTCTGCGCCGGCCGAGGTAGCTTCCTCCGGATTTTCCGTAAATACGATCACGCGGACGTTTTTTCCGCTTCCATTGGGAAGCGAGAGTGTTCCGCGGACCATTTGGTCGCTCTTTCGGGGATCGACCGTGAGGTGGGCGTAAATTTCGACCGTTTCGTCGAATTTCGCCTTGGGTAGTTTGTTCAGTAACGCAGACGCTTCCTGGACCGAGTAAGTCTTCGTCAGGTCCGCCATTTCGACGGCCGAACGGTAGCGTTTGCTTCCCTTAATTTGCTGGGTGGCCATGTTTATATCTCTAGTTGTTAGTGATGAACCTCCGGAAAGGAGCTTCGATAATTCTTAGTCGATAACTTCCAAGCCCATCGACCGGGCCGTTCCTGCGACGATGTTGAAAGCACCCTCCTCGCTCTTGGAATTCAAATCGTTTTTCTTGATCTCGCAGATCTCGAGAACCTGCTTGCGAGTCACCTTCCCGACTTTGTCCTTATTGGGGACACCGGAACCCTTGGCGATACCAGCCGCTTTCTTAAGGAGAATCGCCGCCGGCGGGGATTTCAGAATGAAGGTAAACGAGCGGTCGGCGTAGACCGTTATAACAGTCGGCAAAATCATACCGGCCTGATCCTTGGTCTTCGCATTGAACTCCTTGCAGAAGCCCATGATGTTAACGCCCTGCGCACCGAGGGCGGGGCCAACGGGGGGAGCGGGATTTGCAGCGCCGGCTGGCAGTTGTAAACGGATTTGTCCTACGACTTTCTTAGACATGATGGATTAGCTTTCTTCTGTTCTCTGGACTTGCCAGTATTCAAGTTCGACGGGCGTGTATCGCCCAAAAATAGATACGGAGACCTTGAGTTTGCCCCGGTTCGGATCGATCTCTTCGATTTTGCCAACCAAATTGGCAAAGGGGCCGTCGTTGACCTTCACCATTTCGCCCAATTCGTATTCGATCTTCGGCTTCTCCTTGCCTTCGGCTTCCTGGACTTGGTTGATGATCCGTTCAATTTCGCTTTTTTTCAGGGGAGTCGGTCTGTCCCCGCCCACGAAATTAATCACCCCGTGGGCTTCGCGCACGAAATACCAGGGCTTTTGAAGCAAGTTACCATCGTCGTCGTAAAGACGCATATTTACGAATACATAGCCCGGATAAAATTTCCGGGTCTTCGTGGACTTCTTGCCATTCTTAACCTCAGTCACCACTTCTGTCGGCATGAGGACATCGAAAACGAAATCCTCCATCTCCTCGACCGCGATGAATTTATCGAGGTATTTTTTCGCCTTCTGCTCCTGGTTGGAGAGCGTCTGGACGGCATACCAGTTTGGACCGGTTATGGTGGTTTTTTCCGACATTATCTTCGAAGTGGGTCGTGGAAGTTGTAAATTTGTTCGAGGGCCAGTTTTTTTTACTTAGGCGCCGGTCACCAGCCTGGTCAGGAAGGTCACGCCGTTCATCAGGGAAAAGTCAGTCAAGGCAATAAAGGAGCCGAGCAGTGCGGTTGCAACGAGCACGACGATGGTGGAATCGCGCAGTTCGGTTTTTGAAGGCCAGGACGCTTTTCGGAGCTCAACCATCATCTCCTTATAGAAGAGACGGATGCTGCTAAACGGATTTTTCATATTGCTTAAAAATGGCAGGAGAGGAGGGACTCGAACCCACAACTTACGGTTTTGGAGACCGTTGCTCTACCAATTGAACTACTCTCCTGAGTGTTAGTTAAAGTAACTGTTAAGACAGCGAAGCCGAGGGCCCTAATTCAGAGCCCTCGGCGAAACTGGAGAAAAGGTCTCTGTTAAGACTACTTGATGACCTTGGTGATTTTACCAGCACCGATGGTGCGGCCACCCTCGCGAATCGCGAAACGTTGACCCGGCTCCATCGCGATGTCCTTGCCGAGCTCGATGGTCACGGAAAGGTTATCGCCAGGCATGACCATCTCAACACCTTCCGGAGTCTTGATGATACCGGTAACGTCTGCTGTGCCGAAGAAGAACTGCGGACGATAGCCGTCGAAGAAAGGCGTGTGGCGGCCACCTTCATCCTTGGACAGGACGTAAAGCTCTGCTTCCGCAGTTGTGTGCGGTGTGATCGAGCCTGGCTTTGCGATGACCTGGCCGCGTTCGATCGCTTCCTTGTCGATACCGCGGAGAAGGAGACCAACGTTGTCTCCAGCCATACCCTGATCGAGTTGCTTGCGGAACATCTCAACACCGGTGACCGTTGTCTTCTTGGTCGCACCCATGCCGACGATTTCGATTTCCTCACCAACTTTGACAACGCCCCGCTCGATACGACCGGTAGCAACGGTGCCGCGGCCCGTGATGGAGAAAACGTCTTCGACCGACATAAGAAGTGGCTTGTCGGTTTCACGAACAGGCTCGGCGATGTCAGTATCGATCGCAGCCATCAGATTACCGATGGCCTCAACACCTTCCGGCTTGCCTTCGAGAGCCGCAGTAGCGGAACCACGGACGATTGTGATGTCGTCTCCAGGATATTCGTATTTGGAAAGAAGATCGCGAACTTCCATCTCGACCAGTTCGAGCAGCTCCTCGTCGTCCAGAAGGTCTACCTTGTTCAACCAGACGACGATGGTGGGAACACCAACCTGACGGGCGAGAAGAATGTGCTCACGTGTCTGCGGCATCGGTCCATCCGCAGCGGAAACAACGAGGATCGCGCCGTCCATCTGAGCGGCACCAGTAATCATGTTCTTAACGAAGTCAGCGTGGCCGGGGCAGTCAACGTGTGCGTAGTGACGGTTTTCCGTCTCATACTCAACGTGAGCAACCGCGATGGTCACTGTTTTCGTCGCGTCACGGACCGTTCCACCCTTGGCGATATCCGCATAGGACTTGAACTGAGCCAGCCCCTTATCAGACTGCACCTTGAGGATTGCAGTAGTTGTAGTTGTCTTGCCGTGGTCAATGTGCCCGATGGTGCCGACGTTCACGTGCGGCTTTGTTCTTTCGAATGTTTCCTTAGCCATGATGGATGTTAGTTATTATTGAGAGAATGATGATTGTTAGTGATGATCTTTCAAAATGGAGCCCTCGAGCGGGATTGAACCGCCGACCTCATCCTTACCAAGGATGCGCTCTACCACTGAGCTACAAGGGCATTTCGCACATTGAAAAGGAGATGTAAAGAGCCGGGATTCAATCGTGTGGAGGCGTTTGAAAAATGGAAAGCCCGCGAACGTGCGCTTCGGGATATGGTCAGTCAATACTTATTTGCAAAAAATCCGGATTCCCTCCGTTGGCCGGGACGGTGGGATCCCAGGAGACATACGCGGGCGAATCAAACCAGGATTTTCCGAAGAAAAAGATCGCGGTGAGCGTCACAGGGCCCGTGCCTGAGGAGGGACTGACGGTGCGCCTTTGTCCCGTAGCCTTTGTGCTCGTCAAACCCGTAAACTGGGTGCAACGCTGCCAGACGCACCATCTCCCGGTCCCGTGTTACCTTCGCCGCTATACTGGCCATGGCAATGCAAAGCGACCTGGAGTCCCCTTTCACGATGCCCTCATGGGCGTAGCAGAAGGGCTTGAGCGGTGGCCCATCCACGATAATCTTCGCCGGAAAGGTTTCGTTAAATAGGGGTCCTTCCGCCGCGAACTGCGGTAAGTTCAGCCCGGAAACAAGCGCGGCAGTCTTTTCCACCGCACGGCGCATGGCCAGTCGCGTTGCCCCCAGGATATTCAATTCCAGAATTTCCTGCACCGAACCAACGCCCACCGCGAATTCAATCAACCCCGAGGTCTGGAGCCGCTCCATCAACTTTAGTGAGTCTTCCCTGTCGGCCGCACGGAGTTTTTTGGAATCATTGATGAGCGAGCACGCCACAAGCGCTTCCGGGTCGGCGAATAAGGCCCGACCGACCGCGCAGGCAGCGGCCACGACTGGGCCTGCCAAAGCGCCGCGTCCCGCTTCGTCAACCCCTATCAGATGTTCATGATGGGCGAGATAACGCGCGTCCTGTTGCTGGAGGCTGTTCATTCCCTGGAAAGTTTTTTTGCAGAAGCCGCGGATAGTCAAAGGCTCCAAATCGATCCGAACAATCCAAATACGACGGCCGGCGCCCGCGCCTTGCACACATGCGGAGGGGACTCACGGACTCGAGTCAGGCCATGCTTCGCTGCCCCTCTTTGGAAATAGCCCTCGGCCAGGGCTGGACGCCCTCCAGACGCGGGATATTCGGCACGTCCACGCGAATCGTGGTTCCTTTATTCAAATCCGACTGAATCGTCAAACTGCCGCCCCAGGAGGTGACCAGCCAAACCGCTTTCGTGAGACCGTAGCCTCCTCCAAAACTCGCCTGATCACGCACATTACTGCCACGATAGCCAAATTCGGCGACCCGCTCCAATTCATCGTCCGGGATACCACAGCCGCTGTCCTCAATCACGGCCGAGATACTCTCTTCATCCTGGTAAACCGCCAAAGCCACCTTCCCTCCCGGCTTGGTATATTTCCGGGCATTTGCGGTTAAGTCCCTTAGTATATCAATCATACGCAGGGGAATCCAGAGAGGCTGATTCTCCCCGATTGTCTCGACCCGCAGATCGATGTAATAATCCTCGTCCCGCTTACGGGCCAAATTAAAATGCACTTGGTAACGCCCCTTTGAATTTTTCGCAATCGCCACGAAGACCTCTTTGAATTGCCTGCGGAAGTCATCGAGTTCGATCTGGATCCAGACGTCCGGGTCGTCCATCCGCACCTCGAGTTCGTTCAAACGCTCACCGAGGATCGTGTAGACCGACTCAAGATTTCCGAGTATTTCGCCGATCTCGTCCTTCCGGCCACGATCGTCTTCGCGCGCCCCCGCCTCGCGCACAAAGTCCAAGGCCGTGGGCCCCGAGTCCCGGATTCTTTTCAACAGTTCCACCAAATCACCTCCGTCTTTCATTTGGCGTGAGATCTCAAACAGCTCCCCATCAATTTTTGCGTGGCGGCTGATCAGAGTCTCGTCGTCCGGCTCGACCAGAGACAGTTCGCAAACCAGAATATTCAGAATGTTGAAGACCGAGTGCAGGTCTGCAATCCGGCGCTCGGACGCATTCATATGTGGGGTCTTGGTGAACGTGATTTCTTTCATTTCCAAGCAATTATTTCGAGGTAATAGACCCGCAATGTTCAGGGCGATTGGCACCAAAAACGAGCGTAATCTCGGCGGATTTGATCCAAATTAAAGAAATAATTCAAACTAATACCTGAACCAACTCGGTTTAGCCGGTGGCTCCTTGCCCTGCGCCTCATAGGCAGTTTTAAAATGCATCTTGGCAAAGCTCCCCAACGCCTCCGCACCTTTTGTTTCGACTATTTTTTTGGCCTGCTCGAGCACTTTGCCGCCGGCTCCTTTGAGTAAGGTCTCGCCGGCTTCGTCCGAAAGCCGTTTCATCTCGCGCACATAGATGGCACGGGCCACGATCGAAGCTGCCGCAACGACCGGATCTGATTCAGCCTTTGTGCGACTGATAAGTTTAAAATCCTTCCGGTCCTTCACATATGCATCGACCAGCTTTTGCTTCGTAAACTGGTCGAGCAGGCCCCACGGCGCAGGCCGCTCTTCGAGCGCTTCGATCAGCGATTTGCTGTGATACCAGGCAAGCAGCTTGTTCAGATTCTTATCAAATTTGTAGTAGAGCTGGTTATATTTTGGCATTCGGGCGAAGGCGGTCTTGATCACGACGCCTTTCGTCCCGCGGATCACTTTATCCAGCTTCAAAATACTGCTGTCCGTGAGCTTCTTGCTGTCGGCCACCCCCAGTTCAAGCCACTGCCGAACCATGTCGCCATCAGCGATCACGCAGGCCGTCACGAGTGGTCCGAAGAGATCACCTTTCCCACTCTCGTCCATGCCGGCGTGCAACTCAAACCACTCGGGGTTGTGCACCTCATCGTAACCGAGCTTGGCCTCGCCGGTGATCTCCGCCTCCAGAATATTCTGCACAAACTCCTCTGTGTTCTTCCCCGAAACCACCAGTTTCCCGCTTTGGTAGCCCACCACATTTACCTTCTCTCCCTTAAAGGCAAAGAGCGAATAGGCGACATCGTAATGAAACCAGGGGCCCTGGTGGCCGGCTTCGAGGTAGTCCGCGAGGCGATCCATCTGCTCCTCATCGAGCTTGATGGTATACATCGTTTTCTTCTTCGGACCTTCGTCCTCCGGCTTTTGTTTTTTTTTCTTCGGCATTGCGACTTGGCTAAAGAAGAACCATCCGTGACGGGCATTCAATATTCAATCACAACTCCCCTTGAAATCGATCCCGGAGCAAACAAAAGAATTTCAAACTGCCCTTGCCGAGTGGTATCGGCACGCCCGGCGTCCCCTTCCCTGGCGGACCGAGCCGTCGCTCTACCGCACCGTAGTCTCAGAACTGATGGCACAGCAGACTCAAATCAAAACCATGCTCCCCTACTTCGAGCGCTGGATGGCACGCTTCCCTGATTTCAGGGCTCTGGCGGAAGCCAGCGAGGCCGAGGTTCTGAAACACTGGGAGGGCCTGGGCTACTACAGCCGGGCAAGAAACCTCCAGAAACTGGCCCGGCTTTACCTCGCAGCCGACCCGAAGCCAACGTCCCGGCGTCAGTGGCAAACCCTCCCCGGAATCGGGCCGTATACCTCCGCCGCAATCGCCTCGATTTGCTTTGGCGAGCCCGTCGCGGTGGTCGATGGTAACGTGGTGCGCCTTCTTGCCCGTCTGACCGGAAGCACAGAGCCCTACAAGAGCAACGCTGAGGCCGTCAGGACCTTCACCGGTATTGCCGGACAGCTCGTCCCGTCCCATAACCCCGGTGATCATAATCAAGCCATGATGGAAATGGGCGCCACGGTCTGCCTGAAGCGAAAGCCACTCTGCACCCTCTGTCCGGTCAACCGTTTCTGCAAAAGCCGGGACTCAGCCGCGCTCGAAAGTATCCCGCTTATCGAGCGGAAGGCGACCGAGCACGTCAGCCTTGAGCGGGCATGGATCCTTCACGAAGGCGCCCTCCTTCTGCACCGTATGCCGGACGATGCGGGGCAACTTGCAGGACAATACGAGTTACCGAGGGTCGATGCGCTTCCACTTTCGGTTTCAAAGGGCACGCCCCTCGCCTTAAAAACCCGCTCGATTACGAATCGCAGAATCAAGGAACATATTCTTCGCTATCCCTTCGATCCGAATTTACCCACCGCCATTCGTCAGAAACCCGATCTCACGCTCTTACCGGTTGACGAATTGCCCAATGTCACCCTCTCTGGGCCCCATCGCCGCTGGATAAAGGAACTTCTCACCAAGCATTATGCCTAAACCCAGAAAATTTACCGATAAGGATTTCGAGATCCGCACCTCGACCATCGAAGGCGCGGGGCGCGGCCTTTTCGCAAAGGTTGCCATCAACGAGGGCGACACAATCGGCTACTACACCGGAAAGCCGATGAGCGAAGAGGAGTTCCACCGTGAGGACCGCCCTTTCAATGCTTACGTTCTCTGGGTCTGCCGAACTTGCATCATCGATGGTGAAGGCGAGGGCTCAAATTATACCCGCTTCATCAACCACAGCGACGATCCAAACGCCTTTCTCGTCGTATCGAGCCGCTGGAAGACCGCCCGCTTCGAGGCACTTCGGGAGATCAAGCCCGGAGAGGAAATTTTTTTCAATTACGGAGAAGATTATTGGGAGTAGCTTTAACACACTGATTGTGTAAACTACGCCCCTCTTTCGAACAACATGGTGACCACCCACATTTTGAAGCAACTGGATGAGGAACAGCGCCGCGAGGTCGGGCAATTGCCCCGGGCCGAACGCCTCGCACACGCTGCCGCTCTGCTGCAAATTTCGACCACGCAATTACTCGGCGAGCTAGCGGCGCAGTCCGGCCTTCCTTTGATCAATAAGATCAAACTCGTTCAAAACCCGACCGCCTCGATCCCGCTGCGGCTGATCCATGAGTATCAGTGTGTGCCGGTCGAGCCGCAGGGATCCACCCCGGAAACAGAGGAGGAAAATACGCCGTTAGATAGGGCCGCACCGATTCCTCTTGTCACACTCTGGCCCCCTGATGGCGTGATGGACCGTTGGATTTTTGCCACCTGTGGGCGTCTGCCAGAGTGGCACCTCGCGAATCCCGACCAAGTCGTCGAAACGATCACGGAACACTTCGGCGTGGGCTCGGGCAGTCTGGACGAATCCGAACTCGTGACTGACATCGCCGAAGCCGATGAGGATGAGGATGAAGACGCAGCGGTCATCCGCTTTGTGAACGAAGTGGTCTCGAAAGCGGTTGGTGATCGCGCCACCGATATTCATTTCGAGCCCCACCGCGAAGAACTACAGATCCGCTACCGGATCGACGGTGAGCTGGTGCCCATCCGCGTACCCGATAATTTGATCCGCTTTCAGGGCGCGATC
>Ga0102948_1000129_pt1 | contig 27768 bp, 28 predicted proteins | sample SalPonA_A_H2O_MG_FD_78211 | JGI IMG/M metagenome (GOLD analysis project Ga0102948, IMG submission 78211) | Water microbial communities from South San Francisco under conditions of wetland restoration - Salt Pond MetaG R2A_A_H2O_MG | ecosystem: Environmental > Aquatic > Non-marine Saline and... | reverse complement strand
GAAAAGTTTTCATTAAGAAAAGGATAAAGCGAGTATAAATCCTTTAATTCACGCTTTTTGTTCATTTAAACTACCTTTTTAGCTTTATGTAATTTGCTAAAAAGCTCAGCCTCTGGTCTATTCAAGCCCTCAGCAATAAGATCTTCTGCGCTAGCACCTTTTTTGAGAAGACTTTCAGCTTTATCAAACGCTTTTAATTCTGGGTATCTACTTTCAAAATCAATCTGCTTGTTAATTGCATGATTCATATTGTGTTCAATATCTTTAACTCTATGACCGATATTCACAGAAGCATTTGTAATGGTATGAAGCTGCCCCGTTAGATACTCATAACGCTCATTTGTAAGCTTCTTATGATTGTGAAGAGATATAAAGAGGTAAATGCTTAAAAAGCAAAATGCCAAGCTAACAACAGTTGTCGTCGTTAAAAAAACAGCAGTAGGATCAAGAGACAGTTCCTCTAGAAAAGCCCTGATTGCGTTATTCTGAATTAATTCCATTCTGTACATCCTTATTTGTATTAATTGTGATTCCTTTCAACGACTCTCTAATAGACTCGATTCTATTTTCATTAGATACCGAACTATAGATACCGTAGAGGCTGGCTAAAAAAAGAACTATGAAAAACACATTCTTAAATAAAGCCCCTCGCTTATCACCTTCTGGTTTAAATTTTTTAAATCCAATATTAGTTATGCAAAGCATCCTTATAGAAGCAATGAGGGCTATTGCAGAAATAATAATACTCAACCCATTAATCAATTGAGCGTTAGAAGAAATAAATATTTCCATAGTTAAATTTACCGTTATTATTTCATTAATATATCAAAAAAGTTGATATAATATCAATTATTTTTTTTGTCAAAGAATTTAAAGTTTTTTCCTCAATACGATACAAACCTCAAAAGTAAGTTTTGCAAAATGCGAGCGTATAAGCTTTGTTGCAAAATGCGAAAATTTAACTTTTATTCGCAAAATGCAACAAAAAAGAACTCATTATCCAATTTATTTGCAAAATGTATCGCAAAATGCGAATCATTGATGTTTTTAGCAGTGTAAAAAGCCTTAATTCAAAGGGTTTTTGGAAGCATTTGTGACATTTCAGCGTTTTTTACTGTTTTTATTGTGTTACTTACTTGACATTTAATCAGATTGAAGGTAAATTAGGTTCCATCAAGTAACAAGTAGTCACTTATGTCACACAAGTACTCAAGTTACAAATTTTAAATGTGGAACGAACGAGGAAGAATTCCAATGCTTAAAACGAAAAATATCAATCTTGAAGTGGTAAAAAAACCAACTATGAACAAAGAAGTAAAGCAGAAAACAGGACGTAATCGTTTTCTTGACTCAATCATGGAAGGTCAAATTACCGAAGATGCGTTTAAGGCAGTGGCTGAATCTCGTGGTAATACAGTAACTAAAGCAACTAAACGTGACGATATCAAAAAACATATCGATTACTACATTGAGAACAAAAATGGACGGGTTGCAAGTGTTGATGTAAAAGCTAAAAAACGTGCTTTTCGTGGTGGCGAGCGTAGTTCTGACATTCAGTGGGCAGAGTTCAAAAATGTCCGTGGCGAAAACGGTTGGATGTACGGCGAAGCTGAGTACATTGCCTTTGAAGTTGATGAGGCATTCCTTCTATTCAAGCGTCTGGATCTATTAGATTACTTCACATCTAAATGCTCAAAAGAGAGTCAGAATAATCCGCAAGCTATGCCTAAAAAAGGTAAGCCTCGTGAAATGTACACTCCTTACCGAAGAGTAGATTATGACCGTTTGGATTCAGTTATTATGTTTCCTATGTCAGATATTGTTAACGATGTACCCCATCGAATTTGGGATAAAGTGTAAAAAATAAGTTTTAGACTGGCAGACACCCTCTCTCTCTCTCTTGTCTGCTGGTCTACCCTCTTTAAGTTTTAGACTGGCGGACACCCTCTCTCTCTCTCTCTTGTCCGTCAGTCTAACTTAGCCCCAGCTCTCTCACCTTCCGAAGCCATTGGACGTTGTCTTATCCACTAAGTTAATAACCTTAACTTGAATTAAAGATAGTTCAAAAAATTAATTTATCCAGTAAAACTGCAAAAAAAAATCAAATAAAGCCATAAATTATTGAAATTTAATCAGTGTTTATCATCTTTTTCTTTGAAAACAGTATCAAATACCACTTTTCCTATATGAGGACACCTATCTTTGTGTAATGGACTGTTCTTTAATATATCAAACTTAGAACTATGACGAAGAAGGTCTGTGTAGACATGATAACCAGAGAGTGTACAAAATGATTTATGTATGCAACTCTGACAAGAATCAAGTGTCGTAGATTTAAGCATACTTCGAGCTACCTCTCTATAGATGCCGTCAACAGCCTCTTCTAAACTGTGCTCTCTTATATTGTATGAAGGATTGTATCCAAAAGTTTTGTGGTGTGGTAGATCACCTACAGCATCGAAGCGTGGAAGAATATTCCCATCAGAATCAATATATAGATAGTTCTTCACAAGAGGTTTTATCTGCTGATTTAGACCCTCTATAGTGTCTAATCCTAACAAAGAGTCACGACGACTAAGCAATGCCTCAATATAATCTGATGTTAAATCATCATCGTTAAGTAATAATTCTGTAAATTCTTGTATCCAATTTTCAATTATTTTCAGATCACTGTATGTATATGCCATGTTGTTTATACTAGGCGTCCAATTAACAATTATTTCTGGCAAATTGAAATCTTTTGCTACGATATAGTATTCACGTGGGCTCATTGCATTAGCTGCAAGAACAGAAAGATTCATTGAGACCTCAATAGGAAATCCTAATTTATTATAGCAATCATCAATAAATTTTAATTGTTCATTCCATAAGGATGCTCTTCTTTGTATATTGAGTGGGTCTAGCACTGCGTTTATTTGAAGAGGAATTCTTTTATCGTTAATAGATTTAAGCTCTTTTGCATAGCTATATAAGGCATCGTAATGCTGGTATAGAGCCGCAGAAAAAACAAACCGAGAGTCATCGTGCGCCAACTTGTCTCCAAATCTTTCAACAAACATCGTGTACAAGCTCTTAATATAAGAAAGATCAAGATAAAGGTGATCACCAATAACTAAAACAATCTCAATGCTTCTAAACGTGTTAACAGACATGTACTCTTCGATTCTATCTATCAGAGAGTGCATAACCTCTTTTGCCATAGACGGCTCCCGAGATCGCCTGTCTTGAAGAGACGTTAAGCAGCCAGGGCACTGACCAGGGCAGGAAAGTACATCCTCTATTGTTATCAGTAGTTTTTGAGATTTGTATTCTTCTTTTGAATTATTTTTCATTCTTATTATCTATATAAATTTCTAAATTTTTATTCTTCACCAATCAAAATTATGCTATAATTATAGAATAACTTTAATAGAGGTTTCTATATATTATGACAGATATCAAAAAAGAAGATATTAAATTATCTGAAATGTCATTCTTAGAGCTTGAAAGGGAAATTGATAGGCTTAAAGATGAGGGCGTTTTTAAGTATGAACACTCAATGCTTCTCGAAGGAAAGCTTTCAAATAATAGCCATGTTAATGAATACTATAAAAGAATTCATGATAAAAAGTTCAATGAATACTTGAGTATGTCATTGGAAGATTTGATTGAAATTAGAAAATTAAACGTCGATAGCGGAGCAGAAACAATGGACATGTTTGCGAGTGAAGAGCATGAGTACCTCAAAGATCCTATTGAAAAAGCTATTAATGCTGCCCTTGAAAAATCAAAAGAAGTTGAAAGCAATATAGGATCAGATGTATCGCTAGATGACGTTATTAATTTAAAAAATCAAAATATTAATTTAATCTCTGAAGAACTTAATAAAAAACTTTCTAATCTAAACATTGGTAATGGGAAGATGTTGGTTGGTCTTCAAAAAAATGAAGATGTCATAGAAGGCGGATTTTTCTTTGTATCAAAGGGCGAGTTAAAACGTAAAGGATATGAAGATGATTTTATAGAAACACTTTATTCTGAGTCATATGATCAAATCTACATGCATGCAGCTAGCTACATCCCAATAAAATTGAGTATAAAGAAAGACACCTTAGAGGAAAAGGGAGAGATTCATATTGTTGAGGAATTCTTAGTTGAGCCTGTTGAGCCAATAGCTTGCTTGTCTATCGATGACGAAGATCAATGTTTAAACACAAAAGTTAGATTCGCCATGCTTTTAAACAACAATGTTGGTGTTATTGATAATTATGTTAACACGACACATATTTTTAAAGATGGTGAAATGTTTACTAAAGAAAATGCTCTCGGTGATACATTAAATATCATCAATGAAGGAGATAGAATTTTAACAGAAAGAATAGATAAATTGATTGAATTAAGAGAAGAACGTAAAAATAGGGTTGCATTTTCTCCTCGACAAGAATATTTGGGGTAAAAAAAAGCCTCTTTCGAGGCTTTTTTTTTATTTCTTTAAATCGGGATCTTCAATCGTGTCCCAAGCTTCTTTTACTGTCAGCAGTAGATTAGCTATTTCATCAAGCTTTTCTGGACTATTCTCCATATTAGCTTGAAATGCTACATCTCGAATGTAGATATACAAATTTGATAAATTAACAACAAGAGCCGTTCCTGAACTTGTATCTAAAGATCGCTCTAGCTCCATGATAATGGAGATAACACCACTGATTAGCTCAGATTTTTTGATGTAATCCTTTCTTTCCATTGCACCTTTGGCTTCAAATGTCTTCCTTATTGCGCCAGAATACAACATTTGTATTATCCGTAATGGAGTTGCTTCTGCAATTTCAGTTTCGACATTTATCTTCTTGTAACGTTCAATTCCCATATGTACCTTTCCAATAACCTTTAATTTTTATTTTTATTATTTAAAGCTTGTTCCCTAAGCTTATTTATATACCAAGGTATGTACTCTTTAATGTCAGGGTACATATCTTCTTTTACAGAATTTACAATATCCGTTTTATACTGCTCTTCACGCCTCTTCTGTGAATAAACATTAGTAAATCCAGCATTATTTAAAATTAAAATCTCAAATAAGCTCAGTGCAATACTAAGATAAGATGAAAGCAGCAAAGTTGCTGTCATGTCTTTTTCAATTGCAATAGCTAAGTCATAGCCGTGCCTCCAATAAGATATTGAAAAACCGATTGCAATACAAGCACTGTAATTTCGGATGAGTATTAAAACAACTCTACCGAACCCCTTTAAAACATTAAAAACTTGTTTTAATGCTAACTTATCTTTCCCTTGAGTAGTTGAAGCCATTAAGCCTTCCATTAATTATATTTTTTTTGATTATACCGAAAAGAAATATAAATTAAACATTTAATTTTGTTTGATAGCTCAAAATCAAAGATTGTATATAAACACTTTTTATTCTATAGTGTATTGACTTATGGTTAAAAATATGGTAGAATAAATAATGTTTAATTATGGCAGGAGGTTTAATGCCCGCTCGTTCGACCCCCTGGGGTATTACATGTTACACCAAGCAACTCATACGAGGTTGTCACTATTTCGAGACCAAAAAAAAATCTGGTCTTCTTCTTACAAAAATCACCGCTGAAAAAAATCTCAGCAAAGAGGCTTTGGAAAACTCTGTTTTTTTCCAAAACGCATACTTTTACGAAGTTCCAAGCAAAGTTTATATCCCAATGCTTGAAATGAGAGTTTTAGTGGAAAAGACTTTTCAATATCCCCTCTTACAAAAGAGTCAGACGGATATGATAAGGCTTCTATCTTCAACTTCGGCTGAGTACCTGTTAACACGAGGTATACAGGTAGATGAGAGTGCTTACGAAGAATGGAAGTACAAGAAAAGGATAGAGGTTTTAAGAGATTCTAAGAGTCAAAACCTAATTGTAGAAAGGAAGAGTCTAAACGATGAATTGCTATTTGATTATGAGAAGGCGTTTACGGCTGACGGTGGAAATCACTTTATTGTTAAGAGAAACAATATAGCTAAGCCTGAACTTTTGGATAGCTATCAGGTTTTATATGAAGATGAACTTCCAGATATATACGAACGTTTTGAAATATGGGTTCAAAAAAATCTTGACAATAACCTTACAAAAAGTGAAATATTAAAGGTAGTAAAGGACTTTTCACTAAAAGCCATAATGTACTCAAATATAAAAAAATACGATCTAATTAGTTTTATAGATAAAAATTTAAATAGATTAATGGGTATTAACAAAATGAGCGCATTAGAAATAGAGGATTGTATAAGGTTATATATATGAGTTTGGTAGAATCTGCGAGGCTATTTGCTACAAAGGCACATTGCTTCCAGACACGTAAGTTTTCAGGTGAACCCTACATTGTTCACCCTCAGAAGGTAGCTGAAATAGTTGCTGATTCTGGTGGAACTGATGAGATGATAGCTGCTGCTTGGTTACACGACACATTAGAAGACACCAGCGTAACCTATGAAGAGATATTAAGAGAGTTCGGTCAGTCTGTAGCCGACATGGTTGAAGAATTAACTGATAAATTCACTGATAAGAGTATAGACAGAACAATTCGGAAATCACTTGAAAGAGATAGAATTCAATTAATTTCTAGAGAATCTCAAACTATTAAGATAGCGGATACTATAGCAAATCTAGAAGATATATATATTGTTGATAAAGAATTTGCTATTAGATATTTGGAAGAAAAGCGTGCTATCTATCATGTTCTTGATAGAGGAGATAAATACCTAAGGTCTAAATTAGACAAAATATTGTCCTCTATAAAAATAATTTGATTAAACTTAATATAAAATAGATAATAAAAACCTCAATAAATAAAAATAATAAGAGGTTATTATGCAAGAAATGTCCTTAGGGAAAAGTTTTTTCAAAAATTTTCTAGGCAACTCGCCGCTGTGGTATAAGCAAACAATTATTCTATTTTTAATTGCAAACCCTATACTACTTTCAGTTTTTGGACCCGTTGTTACGGGCTGGATTTTAATTTTTGAATTTATATTCACATTAGCATTAGCGCTCAAGTGCTATCCACTTCAACCAGGAGGTCTGCTAGCTCTTGAAGCGATAGCGATTGGACTTGCATCCCCTGAGACCGTTTACCATGAAGTTGGTCAGAACTTAGAAGTAATTCTTCTGTTAGTATTCATGGTCGCTGGCATATTTTTCATGAAGGATATGCTGCTTCAAGCATTTACAAATCTTTTATTAAAAATAAAGTCTAAGATCCTTTTATCATTAATGTTTTCAGGTTCAGCGGCAATTCTATCTGCTTTCCTAGATGCTTTGACGGTAACAGCAGTTTTAATCGCTGTCGCTGTTGGGTTTTACTCTGTTTATCACAAGGTGGCCTCAGGTAAAGGTTATGAGGATTATCATGATCATGGTTCAGATGAAGAATTTAAAGAACACAGACATGAGGAACTTGAGCAGTTTAGAGCATTTCTAAGATCACTTTTGATGCATGGTGCCGTTGGAACAGCATTGGGTGGTGTTTGTACCCTTGTAGGAGAGCCTCAAAACTTATTGATAGCAAGTAAAGCAGGGTGGGACTTTTCAACCTTCTTTATGAATATGGCACCTGTAACTATGCCTGTGTTAGCAATGGGTCTGATAACTTGTATGGCGTTAGAAAAATTTAAAATTTTTGGTTACGGAGCTGAATTGTCACCTGAGGTTAGATCAATCCTTGAAGGGTTTGCTAAGGCATCTAATGAAAAAAGAACTCAGAGAGATAAAGCAAAAATAGTGGTTCAAGCCTTAGTTGCTGTTTTCTTAGTTATTGCGCTAGCTTTCCACCTAGCCGCAGTCGGATTAATCGGTCTAACTGTGATTGTATTGTTGACAGCATTTAATGGAATCACAGATGAACATGCTATTGGAAAAGCGTTTGAGGAAGCATTACCATTTACAGCCTTGTTGGTTGTTTTCTTCGCAGTTGTTTCCGTTATTCATGAACAACATCTGTTCCAGCCAGTTATAAACTATGTGCTTTCATTAGAGCTAAGTAGACAACCAGGCGTTTTCTACATGGCAAATGGGGTTTTGTCTGCAATATCTGACAATGTATTTGTTGCGACTGTATATGTTAATGAAATTGTAAATGCACTCAATGCTGGTGAAATTTCTAGGGAGCACTTCGATAAGCTAGCTATTGCTATTAATACAGGAACTAACATTCCATCGGTAGCAACACCAAACGGTCAAGCTGCTTTCTTATTCCTTTTGACTTCAGCAATAGCACCACTCATTAGGCTATCTTATGGCAGAATGGTTTTAATGGCTTTGCCCTACACGATTGTAATGAGCATTACAGGGTATTTTGCGCTGACAACGTTCATTTGATGTGTGAAAAACTCAATTAATTAAAGGACTTTTCGAAGTCCTTTTTTTTTAGTTTAAATTCAAAAAAAAAGTTGCAATTTAAATAGTTTTGATTATAATTAATAAAGAAGTCGAGGCTTCAATACAACATTAAGGAAATAGTATGTCTTTTGATAACTTGGAAGTAAAAGTAAAAGAGGTTGTAGCTGAGCAGTTGAGTATGTCATCTGAAGAGCTAACTATGGAAACCAATCTGTCCGATATTGCTGATAGCCTGGATATGGTTGAACTGATGATGAGTCTTGAAGAAGAATTTGGTTTCGAAATTCCTGATGAGGAAGCGGAACAACTTTCAACAATTCAGAAAACAGTTGAATGGATTGCTAATAAAGCAGCCTAATTCAAAAACCTAAGTAATCTCACCTACTTGGGGTAAAAAATTGAGAAGGAAAGTATGAAAAAAGTTGTCTTAGCTATTATGTTTGCTTTAACGATGTCTACAGCCCATGCGGATGTTGATGTTGATCTTGAGCGAAGCCTAAATAAGGTTTGTAATGGTGATGTGTCGTGCAAAGGAATGATAAAATCGACGATGGCTGGATTTCTTGCGATTCTTCTTAATCGTCAAACTCGAAACGAATATTTCGAAGGGATTGAACAGAAGACAACTGATCTTCAGGACATGGAATGTACCGATATTCGTAATGAGGCTGTGTTCAAGGTGCCAGACAATATGATGTCTGATGCAATCGCCTACGCAGCGCATTATATGGTTAGATGCCAAGCTCTCATGGAAGAGACTATTAAAGAGTTTGAATCAGAAAAGGCTCAAGGACTGAGCGAAGGAGAAGGTTAAAAAAGGAATTTTAATCTCCCAACGTACAAAGGAATGTACGAAAAAAAGCGCCAAGGATGGCGCTTTTTTTTTATCTTTTTTCGAAGATTATAAAGTCATCGAATTTTCTGATAGACTAGAAATATAACTGTTTATTTTTTTGTTTAACTTATCGCATTTTCCATCCATTGAGCTCGAAACAGAAAGTTTTCCATCAGTGTTATTTATGCTCAAAACATCACCTGTCGGCAATTGTACGTGCTGCACAAAGGAAACACCTGAAAGCAACTGCTTAACAAAGTTGTTACGTTCCCGTCCAATGTTAAAAGAGAAATCTAATACATTAAATATAATGTTTGCGTCTCTTTGAGTGTATTTGGAGTTGTTTGCATAAACTGGTTGTACATAAGTGCCTGTTTTTGTTGATGTATTTGATAAAAGAGAGGTAAGCTCTTCATCAGTCAGGTTAATGACATTTCCAATGTCTGGGTACAGTTTCATGTTTTCTTTTTCAATCAATCGATTAATTGAAAAAACATCCTCTTCACAAATTGGTATAATTTTAAAGTTCTTCATATTATTCCTTTAAATGCATGAAATTTATCTAAATAAATTATATATTTTTTTGCATAGATAGTCATATTATTTTAAAATAATGTTAATTATAGAAAAGGAGATTCTAATGTCATTTTATAAAGCTGTAGCTAAAAAAGTAGCTATTGCTACTGCAACCGCATCTTGCTGTATTTCTTTATATGCAAATGCGATTGTTCCTAATTTCAAAGCACCCGAACTCAAAGCAAAAAGTTACGTGATAATGGATTCCGAATCTGGAAAAATTTTGGACTCAAAAAATGCCAGCGAACGTTACGAACCAGCTTCATTAACTAAGATGATGACGGCATATATCGTAGAAGCAGAGTTAGCAGAGGGTAGAATTTCGTTAGATGACATGGTTCCTGTTAGTGTTAAAGCTTGGAAGCAAGAAGGTTCTAGGATGTTTATTCGTGAAGGAACTTCAGTTAAGTTATCGGATCTTTTGAGAGGAGTCGTTATACAGTCTGGCAACGATGCCTCTGTAGCTTTAGCGGAATACATTGCAGGTAGTGAAGAGGCTTTTGCTGATTTAATGAATCAGCATGCTTTAAAACTTGGAATGCAAAATACTCACTTTATTAATTCAACAGGATTACCAGACCAGGATCATTTTTCTTCAGCCGAAGATTTAGCTATTCTAGCGAGAGCGATAGTCAGAGACTTTCCAGATAATTTTCATATTTATGCTGAAAAAGAATTTGAATACAACAATATAAAGCAAGCTAATAGAAATAAACTTCTATTTACTGATAGTAGTGTTGATTGTTGTAAAACAGGATATACATCGTCAGCTAAATATGGATTGGTTGCATCCGCAAAGCGTGATGATTTTAGGATTATTACAGTGGTAATGGGTGTTCCAACGCTTAAAGAAAGGGTGTCTGAAAGTCAGTCTCTAATTTCATATGCTTACCGTGCTTATGAGAGCATGGATCTCTATAAGAAAGGCGCTGTTGTATCTAATATTGAAGTGAGGGGTGGTAAGCTAGATTCAGTTCCTGTTGCTATCAACGAAGATGTATCAATCGTTATTAAACGTGGAGAAGAGGATTCTCTAGAGGCTGCTCTGGCTATAGGTGAGTACTTAGAGGCTCCAGTTGAGGCGGGTACGCCAGTTGGTAAGGTTTTTGTGAAGCGTGGGACTGAGACTCTTTACATAGCGGAAGCTGTAACAACTGCTGATGTAGAAGAAGCGGGTTTCTTTGAAAAAATTTGGAAGAGTATAGTTAGGTTCTTCAAAGGGCTATTTGATTAATTTTTAGTGAAAAAGTCTGCCGAAGCAGACTTTTTTTTACGCTTTTGGCTACTCTTCGTCGTCTATTTTCGTTAGTGTTTCTAGACGCTTCTGATTATAGTACTCTAACGTGAGGTCTCTGAGCTTTTCAAAGCCAATCTCTATCCCTTCCTTGGGAACTGGATAACCTTCTTCGGACATGGTCTTTCGCAGCATATCTAGTGCATATCTTTTATCTCGCATCTCGGCGTTGTTGATGATCTGCGAGCGAACAAATTCTGCTGTCGGATATACCCTGTATATTGTGTTGTGCTTGATTTTTTTGCGGGGTCCTTGCCTGTAAACAACTCTCCCCTCATAGCTTCTGATCTGATTAAGACTTATAAGCTCATCGAGCGCTTTAACTACGGGGTGTATCGTGGACTGATGGTTTTTTGGTAGCTGCATCATTCCGCTAGCTTCTCTTACTTGGATTGCATCAATTTCGAAATACGAGTTGTTTGCTGTTGTTGCGTTTTTAAACTTCTGTGTCATTAGAGATAGGATTGTTGCGCTCAACGTTTTACACTTTTCAAGTAAAGCTCGGTCAATCTTCGGAAGTATCTTGGTCCTGATTTCGTTCATATACATTTGGTTTAGACCAATGAGAAGAACGTCTGTGGAGTCATAAGGTGCGTCAGGGACGATTTCGGGGCTTTCTAATATTTGCCTAACTTCAAGTGACATATCTCTATAGACGGGTCCTATATAAGTGCTTTCTCCTGTCGTCTCACGACCATTTTTATTTCTTATAATAGTTTCTATACGAGCGCCAGCGAGTCTATTAAGACTATCGATCAAGACGTTCAATCTAATTCGATCCTTGTAGCGGTTGACGGTTCTCATTATTTCTCTATGAGAAGTTAACACCAGTGGCGTTCCATTGTAATAAACAAAGCCTCTGGATTCGGCGATTGTGCGAATAGCTTGAAGAACATGCTTATCGAGTTCACCAGGCTTTTCAAAGAAAGTCTCGCCCTCACTATTTTTCATAACGGCAGCAGTTATTTTGTACGTTATGTTTTTGTCAAATGAGCTTTGCCGAATCTCTACTAAGCCATCTTTGCTTTCTGATTTCTGATTTTTTTTGGAGGGGGTAAACATCGGAACGAGATCGGAAGTGATAGTTAGAACTTGCTTAACATATTCCATACCGACCAATTCAACATTAAGGTCGCTATCAAAAATGTCCATTTGTTGACCAGTGGTGTTAAGGACCAACTCAGCCGTTTCGACATTCTGAGCTGCTGCCTGATTCAGTTCGTCAAGATCTGGAATGTAAGGTTGGACTTCTTTCACAGTGACACCGTTCAATCTAGGGAAGCGTTAGTTGATCTGCATGTGGTTAGACTAGGACTGTGAAGGGGGCGAGTCAAGCTATTTTAAGTTCCATCGTAAAATAGAATAGGTTCACGTGATCTCAGCTTAAGATACGACTGTGATCCTGTGATTTCATCGTAAAATAGCCGTTATAATCTGTGGTTTCATCTTAAAATAGTCTCAATCCTGTGATTTCATCGTAGAATAGATCAGGTTTTTGGGATTTCATCGTAAGATGACCGTTCCAATCTGCGGTTTCATCTTAAAATAACCAGTGAAAAACGTGATTTCATCGTAAGATAGAACTAGACCTTGGGATTTCATCTTAGAATAAGCATGAACCTGTGATTTCATCGTAAAATAGCCGTCCAAATCTGTGTTTTCATCTTAAAACAACCAGTGGATATCGTGATTTCATCGTAAAATAGATTTCCCAATCTATGGTTTCTTCTTAAAACAGCCAGGGAATATCGTGATTTCATCGTAAGATAGCCGTGGAGTTTGGGATTTCATCATAAGATAGCTTTTGACTTGGGGTTTCATCGTAAGATAGGCATGGATATTGGGATTTCATCGTAAGATAGACGTGGAGATTGGGATTTCATCGTAAAATAGCCTTGGAGCTTGGGGTTTCATCGTAAGATAGGCGTGGAGATTGGGATTTCATCGTAAAATAGCCTTGGAGCTTGGGGTTTCATCGTAAAATAGCCTTGGAGCTTGTGATTTCATCGTAAAATAGCCGTCCAAGCTGTGTTTTCATCGTAAAATAGCCCCTCTGATCTGGGGTTTCATCGTAGAATAGCCGTCCCCAAGCTGTGGTTTCATCTTAAGTTGGCTTCTAGCCTGTGATTTCATCGTAGAATAAGCAAAGATCTGTGGTTTCATCGTAAAATAGCCTCAATCCTGGGGTTTAATCGTAGAATAGAGTAGAACTTTGGGATTTAATCGTAAGATAGGGATGTATCTTGGGGCTTCATCGTAAAATAGCCTTCCCTAGATGTGGTTTCATCGTAGGATAGAATCGCTTCATAGGTTTAAGGCAAGCAATCTCTGCTTTATATATCTTTCGATACATAGGTTTTCGATGATGGATCGTATTTTGGCTTACAATACGCACCAGAGAGTTAGCAATCACATTGCAACAGCTCAATCCTGGGGTGTAATCCTATGATAGAAGCGCATCTTTGATTTCATCGTGATATCACTGTGGCTAAAAATGTTCTAGTTCGTAGCACAAGCCAAGTACTGATTAACAAATCATCCCATCTCAGGATAACGGTAGTCTTATTCTGTGCCTCTGAGTGATGATTACGGCGTACCAAGTGATTCCTGTGATTAGTTGTTTATTTTTTAACCAATTTAAGGTGATGGTGTTTATCCTTTGATATGTAGTATATAAAAATATGAAAAATGATATATGAAGAAATGTAAAAAGGTAATGTAAAACCGTATTACAGATAATGAGGGCTTCTATAAGTTATTGATTTCAAACAATAATTATATGAATGTTAAGGTTAAAATACAGTATCTTAAGATGAAAACCGAATTATTACGCTTAAATCCCACAATTCTATGATGTTTATGCATGTGTATAAGATGAAAATGCAGAATCTTAAGCATTGATCACAAAAAAATAAGTCATAAAGACGGTGTTTTAAGATAAAAATTCAATATTCTAAGGTGTAACCCAGAGCATTTTTTTTTACAAACATTCTATCAACCACTTTGTCACAGCTTATGCACAGGTTTATACACAGGCTTTGTGGACAAAAAAATGTGGATAACTCTAAGAACGTCCCTGTTCATGAGATCTTCAAGGTTCGGGGGTGCTATCCTCATCTTTTTCACTTTTAGGTAAGCCAAGTGTATTAACTAATGCCGTCCACTTTTTATCATTCATGTTATCATTTAGAGCCTCCAAGCGCTGCTCAAAGTTTACAGAGACTTCAGTTAATTGATGAATACTATTCGCAATATCTTTAACAAGAGGCGAAGCGTCATATACTGTCTTGCCTGATTCATATACCTTCGTAAAACTTTCTTCTGCAACTTGAATAAGTGCCCTAAGGTCAGCAATAGAACCGTAATCCTGTATATAGCTCAGCCCTTCGTTATCGTAATCTTCAAATGCTTGTTTCACATCCGCACGTTCGTACAAGTTGGACTCAATCATCTCCTCCCGCAATCTCTCTACCATAAAGTATGCAGTAGTCTCTGCAACAATCTCCTCAATGGCATATGAAATCTTGTCACCTTCTAAGGAAAAAGGGGCTCTTCCGAGAAGATGCTTTGTACTGTGAGCAAGTTCGTGAGCAACACTTCTATAATAGAATACAGGGTTTGAATGCTCTTCAAAGGTAGGAACCTTTAGTCTGTCCTTTAAAGGGTAGTAAGCTGCGCCAGCCCCACTCATGGTTAAGTTCATTGTTTTTCCAAACTTATTGCCTTCGGATGGAAGCATAAAGCCCTGTTGCTTCAATAGTGACTCAGACTTTGATTTAACTATCGTGTGAAAGTCATCTTCTGGATTAAATTTACTGAGTTTTATTTTACGTTTTTCATTAAGTTCATTAGCTATATTTTTCACATTATCTGGCAAATGTTCATATATATCTTCAAGTGACCAGACAGCATAACTTGAGAAGGTTAATGAGTTATCCTCTTTGCGTTTAAGATTTTCATTTTTAATCTCTTCATTAGTAGGTGATCGCCAAACTGGTTTACCTTTTTCATCGAAGGCTCTCCAACGTGTATTGTCAGGTTTAACGTAATGAACTGATTTTCGACTATTTGGCATAAAGAATGAGCCCGATGACTTTATTCTTTGATACTTCATTATGTTGTCATCGCTTTGGTCGAACTCTTTTACATTTTCATATCCAAACAACTGACCAATTTGACCTTTTGCAAGATATACAGAACCTAAGTGGGTTTCTTTAGTACGGGCATAAAGAGCACCGTAATATTGGTTGACGCTCCCCTTGATAAACCCTCTTTTGCTATCAATTTCAGCTTCTGTTAAACCTGCGTGGCTGCTTTTTGCCTTGGTATCAAGGTTCTCTAATAGATATGTTGCACGTTCTACAAGATTCAAGTTTGAAAGGAATGGTGGTAGACCAGGTGTTTTAAATTCAACTTCGGGGTCTGAGATTTTATAGAGTATATCAAATATCTCTTTGTAAACTTCTTCATTCATTTCATTTCTATCTGGAGAACTGCTTTTGTTTTTCTTATATTTATAGTTAGCCATAAAAACCTCATCAAATTATATATAAATTATACCATATTTTAGATTGTTATTTAATAGTTATTTTTTTTATGGTTATATGTTATAATGTTAAGGTAATTTAAATGAGGTTTGTTGTGAAAAGTCGTATTAGGGAATTAGAATTAGCCAAGAAAGATTTATTTCTTTCGATTAAAGAGTTAACTAAGGTGCATTCATTTAATAAATCTAGTGAAGAAGATGAGTACTTCCAAGAGGTGTGCGTATCATGTGCTTTGCTAGAAGGATTTATAAACAACATTCTTATTGCTTATGAAGAAGAGCAAATTACAAGTGCAGTTGAACGTGATGTAGTTAGTGCTTTAGAGGCATCTAAGAATTTCAACAGGGAGATCAACGCCTACATAACAACAATTAAATGAGGTTAATAAATGTCTTTGAAAAACTTAAGTAATTCTCTAACGGGTCATTTAAAGGATTTTTCTGAAAAAATTACTAAAAAAACTATTGATTTAAACAATTCTTTTGGCGGGGAATCGATTTCGACTATTCGTGACTTTGAGGACCAAAGTAAGATGGAAGGAATTTCGAAGGATCTACAAACTACAGCGATGGTTGTAGGTAGTGCGGTAGTGGCAGGAGCTTTGTCAGCTGATATGCTGACGACAGGCTCGCCAAGCACAGCAACGGGTATGGCTGTCATGGGTATTGCTGCATATTGCGGCATCGTTGCTAAAAACGCTGTTCCAGTTTTGAAAAAAATGTCATCACTTAATGAGATTGATAAGGTGAGGGACTTAGTTACTAAGGTTTCTAATACTTCAATTAATAAAGACGTCTTGTTAAGCAAGGGTCAAGCCGCTGTTTTTAGGGCTGAAATTGCAAATATCAATAGAGATTACTCAACATCAATAGCAACAAGTCAATCTACGCAATCGACAAAAGATAAGATATCTAGATTCCGTAAGCATTCAGACGACAGTTTGGAATACGGATCCTGAACAAGAAGTTAGACAATAAGAAGGGGCGTTGAATTGCCCCTTTTTTGTTCTTATGCTTTGAAGAATCAAATAGATGCTTCTCGCATAGCTATCGTAAGTGCCTCTGCAACTTTACTGGCTGAAATAACACTTGGGGTTGCCAATCCACCAATTAACTTAGCGTTATGAGTAAAATCAAGCATCACCTGAATACGCATTCTATCATCATGTGTAATCTCTATTAGAGAACCATCTTCTTCGTTAATGCAGTCTTTTAAGTCGGAAGCATAATCTTTAATGATGATTTCACAGCCACCATCAATCATATGTAGATTGCCAGGAAGCTCTTGATTAAATTGGTGTGCGTAAATCATTGCTTGTTTTGCCCATGCATTAACAATCTGATTTTCCTCACAGTCATCTATGCAAAGCGTAGCGCACAATTCTTTTGTGTCAAAGTCAGCGTTTTCTTTTGAATCAAATACGTTAAATTTAATAGTTGCTTGAGCCATTGTTATGCCGCCTCGTGTTGGATTTGTTTTGAATCAGCCAGAAGGTAAAACTCCCAATCAACTCTTCCATTAGGATGAAGAATTTTTAATGCGACACAGCGTTTCGAATAGGTAGGTTGTTCATTACTATAAAACACTGCCCCAGTAACAGGGTTCATATCCATGTAGCCGAATTGTTCACCTACAACAATCGATTCCTCTTTGCCCATTTCAAGGAGCTCTTCTACGTCAGTAGAGAAATCGCTGCTGTTTTCATTGATTAGGAAATTAATCACAGAGTCTCTATCCGTAGAAACATTGTTTGCCTGCAAACGTTCAAGGGTTTCAGATAAGTACTCCTGTTTGACGTAAAAACAGACGTCTATGCTCTTTTTTCTCTCATCTGGTACAGAGAGCTCATTTCCTAAGAAAAGGGCGCTGAGGGCCGCTTTAGGAAGCTTTAAGAGGTGCGTTTCACCTTTATCTTCAAAGAAGATAAGCTCAAGAGTGCCATTCAATCCATTTTCTTGAGTGATTGTTTGAATTTTTAAGGGCTGATCAGTTCCAGTAAGGTGAAGCTCAATATTTAGATTTGTAAGAGCAGAAAGCCCTCTGCTAGTGCTTTTGTAATGCTCTGATAAGTAGCTAAGGAAGTGGATTTCAATCTCTTCAGTATCCAAAGAGTCAGAATTTGTACTCCTACGATCTTTAAGATTGATCAGCATTTCGGGGTAATTTCTGTATTCTGGAGCTTTTGTGTAAGCAACGAATTCACAGACACCTGTAAAGAAGTGAGGTTTCAAAACAAATGATTTTGAATTTTGAATATCATAAACGTAAAAGCCCTCCAATCGGTCATAGACTGGTGTTTCACGGCTCTCTTCATCAATCTTAGAAATGAATTTTTGATAATCAGCGGCATTCAAAATAGATTGAAGGTAATCAAGATTGCGGGTCGCATATAGATAAGCGTTTCCACCATTTAGACTTTCTTTAAAAACAACAATTCCAGTAGTTAATTTTGAATAAAGCTCGACAATCGTATTCATAACGTCCTCCAAATCTATGGTTTAATAATACGGCATATTGAATAGTATGTCAATATAAAAAGCCCCTTTCGGGGCTTTTTTCTTAAGCTACGCCAAAAAAGGCTCGTTCAGGACTACTTTCAAGCGACTTTGGTATAACAGGTATAATGTCTTTCTCACGGCTGATTGAGTCAAACATTAGGCGGTTAGCGAGGCGCTGAGCCTGTCCATCGTTGACCTCGTCACCATGAGTATGGCTAGAGGCTTCTGTTAAAATATTATAAACATCAAACTGTGTTAGGTCTGAGGCTATGAACTTTGATTTACGGCTATTGAAAACGTCTTGATGGTAGTAACTGCCGAGATTTTTTTGAAGGTCAGTCAAATTTGATAGCAGACTTAAACGCTGACGATCTTCGATACCTTCTGCACGATCCATTCTGCTTTTTAGAATGGTGTTAGCGTCTGAAACATCAGCAATAGTAGCCATATCTTCTGACATTGCGATAAAACGCTGGCGCATAACTTCGCTGATTTCAGGTTTGATCTTGTTGCAGACAACCTTCAAGTTATCCTCCCAACCGCTAATAATAGGCACCTCATAGGTTAAGAAGTCGCTAAGACCCACCATACCATTTGTACAAATTAGGCGTTCAACCTCTAAAGAAGTCACTATGTTTCGTGAAAAGACACTGTACTTAAACATGAGTCGATTATTAAAAGAACCGCCATCACCTAAAGAAGAGATATCAAGATCAAATTTATCCCATTCTCCACCCATCATAAGACCATTGTTTGCACGTGATCTGACACGATTAAAGATCCCATTAACCGCACTTTTTTTCCCAGAGAAATCAGTAACCCCGATTATATCTGAAAGTTTGTTGATGGATTCATCGTTATGGATAAAGCCTGTGTAATCACCTCTGCGGTAATCACGCAGCTTATCATTGTAAAAGACGAAGGTTCCACCTGTAAAAATCGCAGAGATAGTATTTAGGTCCATTTGCATCAGCAAAGCACTTTCTTTGCTTGCCTCAGAAAATGTGTGCTCATAGGTATCGTTGACAACAATACCTAAACGGGGCATTACATTTCCGTTGTGCCCGCCTACTACTTTAGCTTCTACGTTTGCATTCCGAATGATTTTAAAGCTCATAATTACCTCCATTGGTGTAATTAAATAATATAGCAGATGTAACAAAAAGTCAATTAATACATTGAAAAAAAGGACTATTAATAGCCCTTTTTTTAATTATGATAAATGATCACTTTGCAATGATGTAAAATCAGAACTGTTAATACCGTTCGCAGTCAATGAAAAAGTTTGACTGGAATCAGATAGCTCTTTGATTCTGTCGTAGTGTGTTTCTAGTGATTTATTGTGCAATACAGAAAGAACCTTGTTTACTTCCTCTGTTCGTGCTTTTAAAACACGTTTTTCACCAGATTTCTTGAATACTGAATTGGTAACGTTGATATCTGAATGACGTACAAATCCACCAACCATTGTCTGTCTAAATGCCTTAGAAAGTTCCGTAAGTTTTTTAAGGTCAGTTTCACGGTAAATATAGCCAAGAATCCATGCAATGCAATCTATAGGAGATCGACTTATGGGAGTGTATTTTCTAGATTGCGCACTCAGATTGTAGAAGTTAACTACACCTGTCTCTTCGAGCACTTTAGGTATATTTAGAAAATCCATAGCTTCATTTCCATAAAGTTTACCAATCGTTTTAGCTGTGTTTACGATAAAGTCTATATTCACGTAACATGGATTAGTGCTACTGCCTAGCATATAAGCCATACGCTCCTCTTGATTCACATTGACCATGCGCCCTCTAGAAAGAACCATCTTCGATTCAAGTACTGGCGAGTAAGCTATAATCTGCTCGTCTTTAGGTGCTTGTGGATTTGGCACGTAAGCGAGCATCTTAGCTTCAAGAATGGGAACTACCACACCGTCAGCTCCTATAACACCATCTGAAGTGTTTTCGGCTAGGTTATCCGACTCCATCTGTTCTGGTGTTTCACTTACCCCACGCTCCAACGAATCTTTAGCAATTTGACGAATCTTATCCATTGCTTTTTGTGAGGTTGCCCCGATTCGAAACAACTTGATAGCTTTTGTTTTGTATATACGTAAAGTGCCTTCGGCATTAGCATTTACATAAGGCTTGTTTTCTTCATCAATGTTATTGCTAACCCAAAAAATAGTTTCTCCATTCATGTATGCGGAGAAACCCTTGTTAATGTAGTACTGAATACGCTTTTCGATAAGGGGTATCGCTTTATCAAACGTGCTTCGCCACGTTTTAGGACTTTCAAAAGCACCTTGTATGTAGTTGTACTTTTGAATTTCTATACTGATGATATCATCCCCATAAAAATTAAGAGTTGCCAAACGAGGTTCTTTAAATTCACGCATCGAATTAAATTTTGTAAATCGTGAAAAGACACTGGCATCTATAGGAACCTTTCTAATTTCATGCCCTAAGTGCGTGTAAGTTTCACCAAAACCATAAGCCTCTATGTCCCTATTACATACAACATATACATAAGAACGAGTTAGCTTTGTAATGTATACGTAGTCAGAGCGTAATTTGTTAAATTCAAAACTTAGCATGGCTTCTCTCCATCAATATCTAATATACGTTTAATGATACTGGATGAATTAGTAAAAGTCAATATTAAAGATAAAAAAAAGCCCTATTAAATAGGGCTGTGTGACTTTCAAGCGGCTCTTTTTCTGCGAGGCTTAACCTGTATTGAAGAAATTTCTGAATCGTCACTAGCTGAATCTTCAAAAAGATTTAATTGTTTCTGTTCAGAAAACCATTCTTCAAGTGTTTTTACTCCAAGTCTTTCATTCAAATCCTTATCTGAATAGGTATTGGAGTCAATACCAAGTTCTTTAAGGTTTAGAGAGCCACCCCCGCTCGGAAGCCTTAGACTCGAAGAAGATGCATCATCTGCCTGTTCAACTTTACCCTCTATCACGGGTTGTACACGCAAACGGCTCATTTGCCCCCAAGCAAGATCCTCACCTTGCAAAAGTTTCTCACTCCACACGCCTTTAGTGCGTGTTATAAGGCGCTTGTACTTTACGCCACCAACACACTGATCAGCGGGAATAATACCGTTTTCTAGAGGGTTCATAAGCTCCCAAACGGCACAGGGACTGTCTGGTCGAATAGCCCGACCGATATATTGCTTTTTCTCGCTACGTGAACGGAAGGAGCGCATTAGAAGAACATCTGATACATTTGGAGTATCGATCCCCTCCCCTACTTTCTGGCAGTTAGACAGAAACTGAACTTCGCCTGATGAAAGTCGATCCAATGCCGAATCTAAGTCTTTTTCGCTAGAAGTGTTATCCAGCATGACTGATGTAAAACCAAGCTCAAGAAGTCCAAAATGGAACTCTCTAACTTCTTCTGTTGTTTTAAAGAATGCGATTGTGTTGCCCATACAAGAGCCGTATTGACGGACGATATCAAGAGCAAGATCAGCTTTATCTTTTCCAGAATAATCTATAACAGTATTGATGCCTGCCTTTTCAATGTAGCCTTTCTCAGCCGCCTCAGCCTCACTGATCATAATGACAGTTCTATCGAACTTACAAAGCATAGAGTCGTTACGCTGATTGTCAGCAGTAAAGCCAATAATAGGCGTTCGTGTTAAGTCATCTAGAAGAATTTGGACACTCACCATAGCCTCGTGATGTGATTCATCAAGAATGACAAGATCCCAACCTTCATTAATAGTAGATTCTGGAATTGAAGAAAATGCACTTTGAGGAATGATCTTAATGGTTCTATCACCCTCGAATTCTTCCATCGCCTGACGGTTTAGGCGGTGACGATTAGAAACGAAGAGTACCCGAAGAACATCATCGGTATGTCCAATAGCATTTCTTACACGCTTGGAGAGAGCGACCAGTCGGCTTGTGAGAGTCTTTCCGCATCCAGTAGGACCGATAACCTCAATACGTGTAAAACCCTGCTCAAGATACTCTGCGACCTGATTTGCCGCATTTACTTGATAATAACGTGGGGTCTTTTCACCTAGTGCGTCTGTGTAATCATTTGGATTAAACATAATGAACTCCGTATCTATTTAAACATTAAGTGTATCATACCGCATATGATACACTATGTCAATGCAAATACTAAAATAAGTTATTATTTAACTAGCCGAATGGACATTCTTGATAGTTTCTTTACGCATGCTTTGTAAGTTTCTGGATTCGCTTCACGAATAATATCCCTGATAGACTCGAAGCTACGTCCAGATTCGATAGCAATCTTGCAAGCAACCATCAATTCCATATCCTGTACAGCGGTTGTATCACAGGCGTGATTCCAAACTAATCGCTTGATATCATCTGGAATCTCTCTGACGCTAATATCAATGCCAGAAAAGTTCTTAAGGTTGGTCTCCATTACAGTAAGTAGATTTTCAATGTTAGAGTAAGTGCTTGATGACATGAGATCTCCTTAAATAGTTCATTAACTATACTACAACTTTTTAAATTTGTAAAGTTATATTGTTGTTTATATTGAATAAATCTAAAAAAAGTAATAAACTAAAAAAACATTCCAATAACAAAAATAATAGGAAAAATCATGCAAAATAAAGAACAAAATTACTGCGATAGATGCGGTGTAGAAGTCGAAAAAGCGGGTGAGTTATGTGTCGATTGTATTAGCGAATTAGAAGTTGAAATTGACCACCCGAGTTATGAGGAGTAAATAACAAAGAATGTGGATTGGTCTTGACAAGGAAACGCAAGAATACAAATTAATCAAGGAAGTTAACTCTGGGTTAAGCTGCAACTGCAAATGCGTAGATTGCGGGTCGGATCTGGTCGCAAAAAAGGGTGAGTTTGTCCAACATCATTTTGCACACGCCTCTGGCGTAGATAGGTCACAGTGCGCTGAAACTGCTTTACATATCTTTGCTAAAACCGTTCTATCCAGACAGCAGTATTTAGACCTACCTGATATAGACCACATAGATTTTAATTTAGAAAAAGCTATCGTAAATACAGATGGAAGTGTGGACATATCATCTCTTATTACAGAAATGACAAATCTTCCAGTGGTTAAATCTGCATTGGAATACAGAATAAAAGATTTTCAACCTGATGTTTTAACTAAGCTAAAGACACCTTTCGGTGATTCTATAATCGCTTTAGAAGTTGCTGTTACCCATTTTGTCGATGAGGAAAAACGAAATAAAATAAAAGCCCATGATCTAAGTATGATTGAGATCGATTATAGCGATCTTATTGATAAATACGAAGACTCAGAAGAGGCTGAAAAAGAGATAGTTTCCAGATTGAGTTCTCAAGGGAAGTGGATTCAAGTAGGAAAAAGTTTGCTTAATTCTATTAGGGATGAACAAGAACTTGAAAACTCCAAAAAAGATAGCTTTAAAGATAGAGTTAAACACTGGCTAAAAGTTCAAGTGACGAAAGGATTCATCGATCTACCTTATTACAACTTTGATACGCCATTTGCTGACTATAGAAGTATTAGGCATAGAAAGTTCAAACAAGATAATCTTAAGTTAGCGCCTAAGGTATGGTCGAGTCATCCAATCATTAGACTTGTTGATAACAATGATGGATGGCTAATGACTTTATCGAATAGAAAAAAAGAATTCGATATACAAATAGCTTTCGGTGAAGCAGCTCAAAAACTCGCATTAGACAAAAAGAGTTTTTTAACAATTAAAGAAGGAATGGGCGGATTAACCTGGTCGTGGGGTTACAACGCAAAGGCAGAAAGGTTTGTCTCCTATATGAGAGAGGAGTTAGATAAGCTAAATGAAAAGTCAAACTCAGATCTAAAAAACCTTCTGAATAAGATACAATACTTCGATAGGGTTGGCTGGCCTTCTATAAAAGAAAAGGAAGTGTTTAATGCTGGCGCATTTTCTTTAGCTAAAGATCTTTTGAATACAACAAAATTAGACGTTGGCTCCCTTCTTGTTACATTCGATCAGCCCAAAGAAATCTTTGGTTTTGACAATAAAATGTGGCAATTTTTCGTGCTTGAATGTTTAAGGCAACATAAAGGACAGATAGTATCTGTCAATGACATTGTAGGACAGTTGGATGCTTATGGGATTCAACCTCTACCCGTCTACAAAAACATATTTTGGCAGAGGAAAAACACACCTGAAAAACTGCCTGAATGGACAACAAAGCTAGATGATCACCATAAGCTCGTAAGGAAGTTCTGTATCCATTTAACGAATCACAGTGTAGATGGGGAGGCTGTTCTTGTGAAAAAGGCTCAGAATCGATTTGCGGTGGCTAAACGAGCATTCACTGAACCTGAAAAATAAAAAAAGCCCCCATAAAGGGGGCAAATATTTACTTGCAGTAAATTAACTAATACGCTTAATTAAAGCACCAAAAATAAGCTTTCCATTAGCAAGGGTTGTTGTGAACAATTCACTTTCGAAACGAGCGGCTTTAAACATGGTCGTTTCACTAGTTAGATCAATGATTAAATCTGTTTTTTGCTGAATAAATGCTTTTTCAGCATCAACGCAAACAGTCTCTGTAGACGGATCAACAACATTAACAATCGGCATGGTGTCGCCAATACTGAGTTCTTTAACCTGCATTACATAAGCTTCATTGTCATCAATTAGAGAAGCTTCATCTGAAACTTCACCAGATACACATGTTAATACAGTACCGCATACAATATTGTTGTCTGAAAGAACGCTGGTAAAAGACTGGTTTGTGAATTTTTTACCTGCAAAAGAATTGTGTTTGCGGCGTAGCTGAGTCATTCGGCTTTCCATAGAACGAGCTAGCTTAGATTTTTCGAAGTTAACATCAATCGGCCCTTCGTCCAGGTCAAAAATTTTAATTCGTGGAAAAGTACCGCCTTCTTGAATACTTAATAGAAGTTGAGTCGAGGCTTTTTCCTTTGGACCTCTTCGTGTTACGGCTTTAGTAGCGTTTGTCATAATAATCTCCGTATATATGCGACAAAAGAATTTAAATTAATTCCGTTTATGTATTTACTAGATTATTATGCTTATTGTCCCCAATGTCAAGTAATATTAATAAAAAAATGTATTTTTATAAGCTGTTTATTTTTTGCACAACTCTTTGCTTGATAATAAGTTTTTATAATTTTGACTATAAAAAATCATATCTATAAAATGTAATTTTAAATTAGGCTAATTATGATCGATAATAATAAAAATAAAATAACGGATAATGAATGGGAAAATCTAGTTGAGCAGCTAGTTCATTCAGAGGCTGATAAACAAAGCGAGCACAATGATTATAGGCGAAGAGTTGATATAAATAATCCTTCTGATAATGATTTGAAATTCATAACAACCCTTGAAAAAGCTTACTACTCAGGAAAACAAAACGAAGTAAATGGATTTCTAAGACAGTATTTTGAAATATGCCTTCTTAAAAATATAAAACCTAATGATCAAATAAATCCAATGATTGTTTCAAATGGGGGGCTAGCGATACAAGAAAATGGCTGGCTGTATTCTTTGTCGGAAGAAGCAATTACAACTATACACAGTAATGTTAAAAAAATAAGAAAATCAATATCTGAAATTGAAGATTTCGTAAAAGCATACTATTCAAAAGCTCAGTCGAAATACATGTTTTCTATATTTCATATGGATGAAGACGGGGTTAGATGGACGCAAATGACGCCATCAAGACTATCCCTATCGGGGAAAACCCTTGTTGTGCTGGATAGATGCGCAGTTGAGAACTTCTATTCCAAATGGAAGGATAACGAGATTGTGAACAAAGAAATTTTTGATTTTATAAGAAACGTAAAGAGTAAGTTTGCTATCAGAATCTATGGAAACACAATAACATTACATGAGATTGTGCAAATACCAATGAACAGATCTCAAAGAAGGAGTGTAAGACGTTTTTCAAAAAGTTTCGGTTACTCTCCTGACACTTATAGATCTTTAAACACGATTCCAGATAACAATTACATAAAAGAAAAAGCCATAGAGTTTTTCAAAAACAATGTTGGGGAATCAACTAAATGTATAAGTGATGAGTTTATGAATGTGTTACTTTCAGCTTATGTAAAAGAAGTTGTCTTCCAATCATCTAAACTTTCAGAAATATTAATTCCTATTTTTAGTGGAAGTTACAAATATCCTGTAGCGTTTGAAGGAAGAGATGTCTGGTTAAAGGATTTAACTAAAGATAAGCAAGGTCGTGTTTTCGTTATACAAACAAATTATGGTATATCAGCAAAAGAAATAGAAAAAATAGACCAATCGATTTTCTTTCTTTCAAATAAAATAAAGAGTCTTTTTGAAACTGAATCTATAAAAGTAAATTATGTTCATGATGATTATTTTAGCTATACAAGTCATGCGGGATACAATGATGAGAAGCGTGAAGAATATTTGGTTGATATACAAGATGAATCTTTAAATAAAAGAAATGTAAAAGAGATAAAAAATCATTTCAAAATTTCATATAAAAAAATGTGCAAAAAACATAGCAGTCTTTCGGAAGAAGAATTTATATTTCTATATATGTCAGATTATATATTTTCTATTGTAGTTGTTCTTGACGAAGAAATTGACATAAAAAGCATAGATCAAAGATTCCTAAAAATATCTGAACACTTTGATTACTACATTGATGTGATGCTTCCTGGGTATGGAATCTTTCAAAATTACGATAAAGGTTGGTATGAAGAACTGGGGAATATGAAAAACTTCATTCCCCAGATAAAAATTGATTAAAGTGAGTCGTAAAAACGATCAATTTGATCAGCTGGTATAAAACCAACATTTAGAAGTGTATTGCTGCCTTTTTTAATAATAATTCCAGGCGTACCCGTAATACCAGAGTTTATGCCTGACTTTAAAGATTCAACCACATAATCATGTGCCTTTTCACAGCCTTTATTTAGGTTTGAATTAGTAGGAACTTTTGTTTTGTATTCCTTGTACAAGGCGCTCATTTGTTCTGGCGAGTTAGACTCACATAAGCTGTTAGCGAATGCGGCACTGACAGGCGAAGGATTGCCAGTGTTAGGATCCAGATCTCTTGAAAATGGAATGTAATGTACGTTATACCCATTCGACGTGTATGAGCTTAGCTGCTCGTGCATTCCTTGACAGTATGTGCACGTGATATCCGTGTAAACATAAAGATCTGCTTTAGCATTACCATCAGCTTTAAAAGTTGTCAGATAAGTGCTATCTAGATTATCAATCAATTTTGAGGCTTTAGCGCCATTAATCAGCATATTGTAGTCAAAAAAGTCAGCAGTCCTAATCATATTACCAACAAGTAACTCACCACCAGTAGGAGAGATGAACGTTAAGCTACCTTCTGCGTTAACTGCTACAAATCCAGAGTTGGTTTTCCCCTCTATCAAAAGCTCTTTTCCCACCATGGTTTCAATAGTTTTAATCACACTCAGCTGCTGGTCGGTGATTGTAGCCTTAGGGTCTATAACAAAACCATCCTTAATGTTGGGATCAATTTTTTCTATACCAATTTTATTTGAGTTTTTAGTTGTTTTTGTAACAACCGATTTTTGTTCAACTTTTTTAGTAGAATCGGCGACAGACTCTTCACCTTTGTTAGATGCCATTTCTCCAATGAAAAACCCACCTATTGACAAAGCGCTTCCTACAATAACGCCTCTAATAAATTTAT
>Ga0102948_1000125_pt1 | contig 28153 bp, 23 predicted proteins | sample SalPonA_A_H2O_MG_FD_78211 | JGI IMG/M metagenome (GOLD analysis project Ga0102948, IMG submission 78211) | Water microbial communities from South San Francisco under conditions of wetland restoration - Salt Pond MetaG R2A_A_H2O_MG | ecosystem: Environmental > Aquatic > Non-marine Saline and... | reverse complement strand
CGAGTGGTGGACGACTCTGCCCCAACTAGCCCCGGTTAACCTAATCGAATTATTGGGTGTCATTCCGGCAATCGCCGCTAACCTGGCCGTGTTTGGCCTGATCTATCTGTTAACCCGTTCATTTAACAAGAGCGCCAAAAGTCACTCACAAAGTGAACAGCGGACGAACTCTCTGCTAGCACGCTTCATTCAAGGCCCTTGGCCGATGGTCTGGGGGGCAGTCGGTTTAGCACTTCTTAATTTTGTAACCTTGGCCATGATAGGGCGACCCTGGGCGGTCGCTATCGCCTACCCTCTTAGGGGAGCGAAGGTGGCTGAGATGTTCAGCCTTGATCTTGAACTAGACTTCACCACGTTCTGGATGCAACCGGGTCGCGACACCTCGCTCCTCGAACCGCTGAGTGCAGATCCAGGTTCTTTGATGAACTTCGGGGTGATCATCGGTGCGATCTTCGCAGCGGCACTAGCCGGCAGACTCGCTCTGACACTTAAGATCTCTTTTCGCCAATTGATTGGTGGCCTCATCGGCGGCCTGATGTTGGGATACGGTGCGACCATAGCCTTCGGCTGTAACATTGGAGCTTTTATCGGCGGTGTTGTCTCTGGAAGCTTGCACGGTTGGTTGTGGATTCTCTGTGCGCTTGTAGGTAGTTATTTGGGCACGAAGCTGCGTCCCCTATTCGGCCATCGCTAGAGTTGCCGACTACTTCACAGCCATTCCTCAAGAAAGCGCCCGCACTCGCGGGCGTTTCGTTTTGCTGCAAATCTATCGTTTGCGGGTGACTCTGTTAAACTAGCGTGCGTCTAATCACGCCAATCCGAGCGCAGTCAGCCCATCGCGCCCAACTAAGGATCCATGAATGCCCAGAGACTTCAGCGCAGATCTATCTCAGGTTCGACCCGCAACGCTAACACGACGCCTTCTGGCAATCGTTTATGACACGCTGATCGTAGTCGCGATCTCAATGATCGTTGTTCTAATTGGAGTTGCCATCAATGGTGGCGAGGCGATCGATACACCTCTAGGGAAGGCCTCACTACAATCAGCTCTGCTATGCACCAACTTCCTCTTTTTTGGCTACTGTTGGACCCGGGCGGGGCGAACCCTTGGAATGCTTGCATGGCACTTAAGAGTGCAGAATCACGACGGTTCTAGGCTCAGCTGGACGCAAGCTTTGATCCGCTTCTTTGGTGGAGCGGTATCACTGCTCTTCCTTGGCCTCGGCTTCTTTATGATGCTGCTCAGCGATGAGAGACTCGCATGGCATGACCGATGGTCTAACTCTGTTGTAGTCCGCACACCTAAACCTACGAAAGACTAGGCTCGGGGTTTAGATAGTCATAAGCCGACCTCAGCGCACCCGCGAGAGCAGCAATAGCGCAAATAAGAGACTAACCAAAATAGGTATTAGGGTTGCCCAAAACGCCGCAAAGCCCAAAACCTGGCTCGCGGGCGCTAACAAATCCTGGCTGAATTTGAAGATCAGACCCACGATGACGCCAGTGAGTATTCGTTGGCCGACGGTGACGCTACGCAAGGGTCCAAAGATGAATGCCGTGCCCACCAGCACAAGTGCAATGATAGAGAGAGGCTGCAAGATTTTGTTCCAGTAGGCGAGGTCGTAGCGTTTCGGGTCCACACCTTGCTGACGCAAATAAGCCGAATAGCTACCTAAATCGGACATCGGTAAGTAGCGGGGTTCAACCAGCACAACGTTTAGCAATTCCGGCGTCAACTCCGTATCCCAATCCAGGCTTGGTAGCTGCTCAATCTGCATAGCGGTGCCGTCTTCAGCGAAGCGAACCCGCTGCACACGCTCTAACTGCCAACTGCCTGAATCATAAGTGGCCGAGCGAGCGGTTAAGCGCTCTAGCAGACGGTTCTGCAGATCAAAACGATGCTGTTCAACACCGATAAGCTCTCCACTTGGTACTATCGCATCCACATGGATAAAGGCATCTCGCTCTCGATACCAGGCGCCAGCCTGACGCTCTGCAACCGCTCTCGCCCCCTGCCGCTCAGTTTTGAATCCCTCGGCACTCTGCTGAGCCAACGGAACACCATACTCAGCCATTAGCATTGCCATTGCCGCCAACAGAAATACCGGCTTGAGCACCGTTAGAATTAATCTATTGAGCGACAATCCAGAAGCACGCATCACCGTGAGCTCTGAGCTACTTGCCAACATACCCAGCCCTACAAGCGTTGCTGTCAAAGCACCCAGCGGTAGAAGTTGATAGGCCATATCTGGAAGACTCAGTAACACATAAAACAACGCTGCGCTGAGCGGATAACGCTCACTCACATCACCAGCCTCATCCAGCACCATTGAGATTCCCATGAGACCGAGCAAGACCAACATTACAACCGCAAAGGCACCCAATATATGAGCACCAACATAGCGATCGAGCCGTGATAGCAAGATCATGCAGCCTCCTTGCGGATTAAGCGACTGAACGTCGGTATATGCCGCGCCAATCGACCCCAGATCAACTCAATCCGAGGGAGACTCAGAGCAATGCTTAAAGCGATACCGTGTACCATCCAAATCAGAGCCGGCCCCGAGTCACCCTGTTCGACCGCCGAGCGAGCACCAGTAAGCGCGGCAACATACAGCTGATAGATCAATATCGAGGGTATTAACTTGGCGTAGCGCCCCCTGCGGGGACTGGTCCGTGCCAGTGGTACTGCTAGAAAGACAACAACAATAGCCAATACTGGAAGCGAAAGCCGCCAGTGCAGTCGACTTACACGCGGCGCATCAGTCGCGGCCCAAAGCTCTAGGGTAGGAATAGCATCCAAGTGGCGAATCGGTGCACTGAGCTGAGGTTCGGGAAGACGGATACCGTACTCACCGAAAGCTAACTCTTCGACGACAGTCTCTCCCGGGCGCCCCTGATAGCGGTAACCATCTTTGAGTATCAAGAAGCGGCCTTGGCCCTCAATGAACTGTTGCACACCGACCGGCGCACTCAGAACAAAGGGTTCGTCAGCGCGCGTGCGACCATGAATAAAGAGGTCAATCAACTGCCCCTGCTCATTAACCTCTCTGGCATAGCTAACCTGGCCTGATTTGGAGGTTTGGAAGGCACCGGGAATCACCATGTCGAGTTCGGTCCGGTTCTGTTGCTCGGCAACGATCGTCTTGGCCGTGAACATCCCTGCCGGGGTTAGATACAGACTGACAAATGCCACCAGAATAGCCACAAGCAGACCCGGACCTAGGGTGTAGCCGATGAGACGCTTACCACTCATACCGCAAGCGTGGAGCACCACCATCTCTGACTCCATATAGAAGCGTCCATGGGCGATCAGAATTCCGAGAAACAGCCCGAGTGGCAGAAGAAGTTCGAGAAATAGCGGTATGCGGTTGAAAACCAGTTGCAGCACAACTGACGTAGCTATTTCACCCGACGCGGCGTCAGCAAGGTATCCAATTAGATGGGTACTGGTAATTATGAGCAGCAGAACACTGGTCACCGCGAGTGCTGTTTGCAGCACTTCACGTGCGAGGTATCGAAAGATAATCAACCCGGTGTCCTTATCTCTGCTGATAGTTTACATTGAAACGAATTGGCCTATGATTGCCGCATTATCGCGCAAACACCTGCGCTTGTCTCGTTAAGGAAACCCTATGGACTTTGAAATTATCACCGCCCACCCTGCAGAGATTGAAACCGAGTGTCTAATTATCGGTATCGGTACCGATAGCGATTTCACACCCAGCGCTCGAGCGATTGATGAGGCTTCTGGTGGAGCTCTGCAAGCCTTAATCACGGACGGTGACTTCAGTGGTAAATCAGGAGAGTCGCAGCTTTTGCGGGGCTTAGCGGGCGTCAAAGCCAAGCGTGTTCTATTGCTCGGACTCGGCAAATCAGGTGAGCGCAGCATCGCCAAACAGCAAACACTGATTACAAATGCGAGCTCCGCGGTTACCAAACTTGGAGTGAGTTCGGCAGTCTTCGCCCTTGATTGCGCCTCTTCAGATGATGACGACATCTACCGCGACACACGTCACATCACACAGTGGGCCTCAGCAGCGCTTTACACCTACGACACCACGAAAAGCAAAAAATCCGACCCCGTCAAATTAGAGCATATTAACATCCTGACTCAGGATGAGCAGGTAGAGATCGCAGAAGGTGCCCTATTAGACGGTGTAGCGATCGCAAACGGGGTCAGCAGTGCGCGCGAACTGGGTAATCTGCCCGGCAATATCTGTACACCACTCTACCTCGCTGAGCATGCCATCAATCTTGCATCGGAATTTGACTCAATCAGCGTCGAGATACTTGATGAAAAGCAGATGACCGATATGGGCATGGGTGCCCTTATGGCTGTAGGCAAGGGCAGTGCTGTGCCGCCCCGACTGCTGGTTCTGAAATACAACGGCGCATCCGAGTCTGAAAAACCGCACGCCCTGGTCGGTAAGGGCATCACGTTCGACACCGGAGGCATCAGCCTAAAACCGGGTGCCGAGATGGATGAGATGAAGTTTGATATGTGCGGTGCAGCGAGCGTGCTGGGTACAATCGAGGCGGTAGCCGAGATGGCCCTGCCCATTAACCTCGTCGTCCTAGTGGCTGCCGCTGAGAATATGCCGAGCGACCGAGCGACAAAACCTGGCGATGTGGTCACAACACTCTCAGGTCAAACGGTTGAGATCCTCAACACTGACGCAGAGGGCCGTCTGGTACTGTGTGACGCCCTTACCTATGTCGAGCGTTTCGAGCCTCAGAGCGTAATTGATGTCGCTACCCTGACAGGAGCCTGCATCATTGCGTTGGGCAACCAAGCCGCAGGTCTTCTATCAAACAATCAGACGCTTGCCGACAAACTACTCGATGCTGGTCAGTACTCAGGTGATCGGGCATGGCAACTCCCCCTATGGGATGAGTATCAGTCACAACTCGATAGCAACTTTGCGGATATCGCCAACATCGGTGGACGCCCTGCGGGTACCATCACAGCCGCCTGCTTCCTGTCTCGTTTTGCAAAGAAATTTGCATGGGCACACTTAGATATCGCCGGCGTCGCTTGGAATTCTGGCAAAGCGAAGGGTGCGACAGGACGTTGCGTACCGCTGTTGTGCCAGTACCTACTCGATATCGCGGAAGAGAAAGAGGCCTAAGTGCCACGCGCAGATTACTACGTCATACCACAGAGCGACTACGACAGCCGGGAGCTGTTCGTATGTCGTCTCTGTGACAAGCTCGTCAAAGACCGCATCCGCATACACATCCATCTCGCCTCTGAGGCTGATCTCGATCAGTTAAATCAGAGACTTTGGTCATTCAAAGCTGACGCTTTCGTCCCACATACTATACTGGGGTCAGAACTCAAGGCACCGATAACACTCAGTACGGATTCCAGCGCAGCGGTTGAAGCAGATCTCCTGATCAACCTAGCCGTCGCGCCACCAGCTCTGGCTGAGCGTTTTGAGCGGGTCGCTGAGATCGTTAATCAAGACCCAGAGATTCTCGCGGCGAGCCGAGAGAGTTTCAAACTCCGACGAGAGCAGGGCTGGGATATCCACAACCATAAGATGCCCCGTTAGTCTCTCGGCTTCGAGACGACAGGGGAGATCTTTTGCGTAAAATTTGGCTTCTGAGTGCCCTCGCACTTGCAGCGCTACTCGCTTGGTGGGAATTCAAACCCACGCAACCTGTAGAGGTGGCTCTCCATCGGGTTGAGTCGGGAGTGGTTGAACGGATATCTGCCAACAGCCGAGCCGGAACCGTGCTGGCATGCCGCAGTTCCGACCTATCGTTGAGAGTTGGTGGGCGTGTAGCCGCACTCGCCGTCTCTGAAGGTCAGCAGGTAAAAGCCGGCGACTTACTCCTAGAACTCGAAAATGCCGAGGATCAGGCCCGTGTCGCTCTTGCCGCGGCCAATCTGCGCGCTGCACAGATCGAACGCCATCGCAGCTGTGATACTGCCGGCCTAGCACAAAGAGAGGCCGATCGGGCAGAGTCACTCTTTAGCCAGAAGATGATCTCGAGTGAACGCCTTGACCAACTTAAGACTGATGCTGAATTGAAAGCACTCAGCTGTAGCCAGAGCCAGGCTATGCAAGAGTACAGCGAGGCGGGACATCAACTGGCGCAGATACAGCTAAACAGCACACGTCTCTATGCACCCTTCAGCGGCACAGTCGCCGCCGTCAACGGGAATATCGGTGAGATAGTTACCCCCTCCCCTCCGGGAATTCAGACTCCACCAGCCATTGAACTGCTCGATGATAGCTGTCTTTTCATTGAGGCGCCTATCGATGAAGTTGAAGCTTCAAGGGTAAGTGTCGGTCAACCGGCTCGCGTTACACTGGACGCATTCCGGGGTTTGACACTCCATGGAGCCGTGAGCCGCACGGGTACGCGCGTCTCGGCGCTAGAGAAACAAGCGCGCACCTTAGACATTGAAGTCATGTTGGTAAACCCTCCCCCTGAGATCAAACTCTTGGTGGGATACAGCGCGGATGTTGAGGTTATCACCAGCCTGGCCGATGGCGTACTGCGGGTTCCCACGCAGAGTCTGCTCGGCGGCAATCAAGTTGTACGCTTTAACCCGCTCAATTCGAGGCTAGAAAAAATTTCGGTTGAGGTAGGCGTGAACAACTGGAATTGGAGTGAAATCAAATCGGGTCTTAAACCTGGGGATCTTATTTTGACTCGACTCGAGAATATAGACGATCTTTTGGGCTCACCGGTGAAGCCCCTGTGATCGAACTTCAGGCACTGTGTCGATACTACCAGCTCGGCGGTGAACGGGTAACCGCACTGGATCATTTCAATCTAGCAATCGCTGAAGGTGACTACATTAGCGTTATGGGCCCCTCAGGCTCGGGGAAATCTACGCTACTGAATCAGTTAGGACTGCTGGATACGCCATCTGAGGGCCAATACCGTTTCGATCAGGTCGAGACCACTCAGCTGAATGAGGCGGCTCGGGCAGAACTAAGAAACAGGAACATAGGCTTCGTATTCCAGGCCTACCATCTGATTGATCGATTAACCGCTCTTGAAAACGTCGAGCTGCCGCTGACATTGGCAGGAATACCACCTAAGCTTCGGCGCGAGAAAGCACGCGCTTTGTTAGACACACTTGGACTTGACCGTTTTCTCAACCAGCATCCACAGCAGCTTTCTGGTGGGCAGCGCCAACGCATTGCCATTGCTCGCGCAATCATCACACGCCCTCGGCTTCTACTAGCCGATGAGCCGACAGGGAACTTAGACTCTCACTCAGGCTCCAGCGTTGTTGAACTGCTGGAGCAACTCAACCAAGAGGGTATCACTCTGGTTGTTGTAACCCATGATCCGAGCCTGGGAGCACGGGCAACACGTCAGTTGCTAATGGTTGACGGCCGACTGGAGTCAGAGCGCCAATCGGGCACTGACAAGAGTGGATCCGCCTATGCGTTTCGCTGATCAAATAAGCTTCAGTTTCCAGCTATTTTCACGCCAGAGGTTTCGCACACTGATGGCGCTAATGGCCGTCAGTATCGGTGTGATGTCAGTGCTTATCCTGACGGGTTTATCCCAAGGGGCTAAGCAGTTTGTTCTACAAGAGTTCTCCCTGATGGGTAAAGAGACTCTGATTATGCTGCCAGGACGCAAAGAGACACAGGGAGGTTTACCGCCACTCACCGGCGAATCTACCCGTGATCTGACGCTAGAGGACGCAAAAGCGATCGCACGTATGGCCGAAGTCGACTATGCCGTTCCTCTGATCGCTGGCCTAACAGAAGCTTACGCTGGAGGACTCAATCGTGAACTGATCGTTCTCGGTAGCAGCGAGCGCTTGCTGGAGCTGCGTGGGCTGGCACTTAGACAGGGCCAAAACCTGCCCGGCAACTCAGATGATTACGGCTCACCCGTCGTGGTGATTGGCGCCGAGGTCGCGCAGCAACTTTTCCCGCTACAGGATCCGCTTGGTGAGTGGCTGCGTTTGAGCGATAGACGTTTCAGAGTAATCGGTGTGCTAGAGCCCTCTGGCGTCTCTCTAGGCACAGACATGAGCAATGCTGTGATTATCCCGATTCAAGCGGCGCAACAGCTCTTCAATACGCCCGGCCTTTTCCGGTTGTTGATTCAACTCCACAGTGTCGATCAACTAGAACAGGTTGAAGCCGATATACTCAGGCTAATCGCACGACGGCATTCGGGCGAGGCGGATGTCACCCTGGTTACTCAGGACGCTCTGCTGTCGACCTTCGATCAGATTATGAATGTACTCACCAGCGCAGTTGTTGGCATAGCGTCGATCAGTTTATTGGTCGCAGGGGTACTTATCATGAATATCACACTCATCAGCGTAACCCAGCGCACACCCGAGATTGGTCTACTTAAGGCGCTTGGCGCCTCACAATCAACGGTTCTTGGTCTCTTCTTACTAGAAGCTGGCCTGCTTGCCTTGATGGGCTCAGGCGTCGGTGTCTTGCTTGCGGCGGCGTTGCTGCGGCTTGCTCAGATGAACTGGCCGATATTAGTACTTCAGATCCCGCCTTGGGCCCTCGTGAGCGCAGTCTCTCTTGCACTGGGGGTTGCCCTGATATTTGCTTGGCTGCCAGCCCTGCGAGCTTCAAGGATGGATCCTATTCGCGCCCTGCGAGGGGTGGCAAATGCGTACTAACGACTTGGTTAACTTTACCCTGCGAAGCCTCAGAGCAAACCCCATGCGCTCAGGACTCACCATGCTCGGAATCGCTATAGGTATCAGTTCGGTCGTGCTTTTGACGAGTCTTGGACAGGGTGTTCAACAGTACATCGTTGAGACCTTCTCTCAATTCGGCTCGCGGATAATCGCAATTAATCCAGGACGCACGCAAACAGGTGGAAGCGGCTCGCTTTTGGCCAGCACCCGCCCTCTAACACTTGAGGATGCTGAAGCTCTTAACCACCTACCCGGGATAGAGCGCGTAATCCCTGTTGTACAGGGCACGGGAGCCATTGAATACGACAACCGTGTGCGCCATACGGACATATTGGGTGTCAACCATCAGATGCCAGCAGCCTGGCAATTCAGAATCGCTCAGGGTCAGTTTTTACCCGAGTCACAAGGCACCAACGCGCAACCCTTCGCGGTACTTGGGGCGACAGTACGGACTGAACTTTTTGGCAACCAAGAGGCGCTCGGACGATTTATTCGTGTCGGTACAGAGCGCTATCGTGTCGTTGGAATACTCAGTCCTAAGGGGCAAATGCTCGGCTATGACCTGGACGACATTGTCTATATTGATGCGCAACGGGCCCTTGCGCTATTCAACAGACCGGGCCTTATGGAGATCGATGTCACCTATAGCGGCGCGTATACCGCTACACAGGTGGCGCAAGCGATCAAAACCCGGCTGATCGAAAGACACGGTAATGAGGACTTCTCGCTGCTGACCCAAGATCAAATGATGAGCACATTAGGACGTATCCTCGATATCCTTAAACTCAGTATCGCCGGCCTCGGTGCCATATCGCTGGTGGTCGGTAGTATCGGCATCCTAACCATCATGGTCACAGCCGTACACGAGCGACGCGCTGAGATCGGTCTGATGCGAGCCTTGGGCGCATCCACCCAAACACTGAGTCTCATATTTCTTGCGGAGTCTACCCTTCTCTCCCTTTTAGGTGGGGCGATCGGGCTTACACTGGCGATGGGTTTACTCGGCCTTACTCAGTTATTGGCTCCGTCAATTCCGATACAGCTTGATCCGCTTTATCTCGTTCTGGCTATCGCTATTTCCTTTTTGACGGGTCTACTGAGCGGCATTATTCCAGCCCGCCAAGCCAGCGCACTCGACCCGATATCTGCTTTGCAATCAGAATGAACTGAACCCTTCCCCACCGCTGTATAACCAGCGCCAGTGCGGGTATAATCTGCACCCATTAGCCAATCAGTGTTTGCCAAAAAGAGACAACGCAACCTCATGGATAAGACCTACCAGCCGCAAGCGATAGAACAGAAGTGGTACCAAGACTGGGAAGCGAAGGGCTACTTTGCCCCGACCGGTAACGGTGAAGCCTACTCGATCATGATCCCGCCCCCTAACGTCACCGGCAGCCTACACATGGGCCATGCGTTCCAGCATACACTGATGGATACCCTGATACGGTACCGTCGAATGCAAGGTCGCAACACACTCTGGCAAGTGGGTACCGACCACGCAGGTATAGCGACTCAGATGGTGGTAGAGCGCAAGCTGGCTGCTGAAAGCGGCGAGAGTCGATACGACCTCGGGCGTGACGCATTCATCGAAAAAGTGTGGGAGTGGAAAGGCGAATCCGGCGGCACTATTACCCGTCAGATGCGACGACTGGGCAACTCAGTTGATTGGCCAACAGAACGCTTCACTATGGATTCCGGCTTCTATCATGCTGTGCAAGAGGTTTTTGTTCGCCTTTATGATGAAGGACTCATCTACCGCGGCAAACGACTGGTTAACTGGGATCCGAAACTACACACGGCTATCTCAGATCTTGAAGTTGAGAATCGCGAAGTTAAAGGCAAAATGTGGTACATCCGCTACCCCCTTGCTGACGGCGTTAAAACTAAAACTGGCTTAGATCATATCGTTGTCGGTACTACCCGTCCCGAGACACTATTGGGTGATACCGGCGTTGCCGTGAATCCAGAAGACGAGCGCTACGATGATCTGGTCGGTAAATTTATCGAACTTCCTCTCGTTGGCCGACGCATACCCATCGTAGCCGATGAACACGCCAGCATGGATAAAGGTACGGGTTGTGTAAAAATCACACCAGCCCACGACTTCAACGACTACCAAGTTGGACAGCGTCAAAAGCTGCCAATGATCAACGTATTGACCCTCAATGCTGATATACGGGACGAAGCTCAGACCTTTAATCATGATGGCAGCGTCAACAACGAGATTGACCCTAGCCTGCCTGAACAGTATCGCGGTATGGAGCGCTTTGCGGCGCGCCGCGCAATCGTCGCGGAACTCGAGTCGCTCGGCCTACTTGTAAAAGTCGAAGAGAATGCGATGACGATCCCCTACGGTGACCGGGGTGGCGTTGTGATTGAACCGATGCTGACCGACCAGTGGTTCTGTGATGCTAAGACCCTCGCTCAGCCAGCTATCAAGGCCGTGGAAGAGGGCGATATCAAGTTTGTACCAAAACAGTACGAAAACATGTACTTCGCTTGGATGCGAGACATCCAGGATTGGTGTATCTCACGTCAGCTATGGTGGGGGCACCGCATCCCCGCTTTTTACGACGATGCCGGCAATGTCTATGTAGCTAACTCAGCTGAGGCGGCACGCGAAAAGTACAACCTCGACCCCGAGCTGAATCTTCGCCAAGACGACGATGTACTGGATACTTGGTTTAGCTCTGCACTCTGGACATTTGGCACGCTTGGTTGGCCTGAAAATACAGAGCGCCTTAAAACGTTCCATCCGACCGACACTCTGGTGACCGGTTTCGACATCATCTTCTTCTGGGTTGCACGCATGATCATGATGACGATGCATTTCATGAAGGATGAAGACGGCAAGCCTCAGGTACCATTCAAGAATGTCTACGTCACAGGCCTTATCCGCGATGAGAGTGGCGATAAGATGTCCAAATCCAAAGGTAACGTACTGGACCCTCTGGATATGATCGACGGCATACCACTCGACGAACTGCTCGAGAAGCGCACTGGCAATATGATGCAACCCCAGTTGGCTGAGAAGATCGCCAAGCGCACCCAGGCGCAGTTCCCCGAGGGTATTACGGCGCACGGCACAGATGCACTGCGCTTTACCCTGGCGGCTCTGGCAACTACCGGGCGCGATATCAACTGGGATATGAAACGTCTCGAGGGTTACAGAAACTTCTGTAACAAACTATGGAATGCGGCGCGTTATGTGCTGATGAATACCGAGGGCGAGGATTGCGGTCAGACGGGTAATGCTGTCGACCTCTCACTGGCTGATCGTTGGATCACCAGTGAATTGCAACGCACCGAAGCGGTATTCACCAAACATCTAGACGATTACCGCTTCGACCTTGCAGCCCAGACGCTCTATGACTTCGTCTGGAACCAATACTGCGACTGGTACCTAGAACTGTCAAAACCCGTGCTTTGGGACGAGGGTGCCTCAGCCGAAGCTAAGCGTGGCACACGCCGGACTCTGGTTCGCGTGCTAGAGACGATCCTGCGCCTGAGCCACCCGATTATGCCGTTTATCTCTGAGGAGATTTGGCACCAGATCAAGTCGCTTGCCGGTGTCGAGGGTCAGACGTTAATGCTGCAGGCGTTCCCCGTCGCCAACGAGGCGCGTATCGACGTGCAAGCTGAAGCGGATATTGAATGGCTCAAAGGGGTTATCACGGCGGTTCGTAACATCCGCGGTGAGATGAAGATATCGCCTTCAACGGATCTAGACCTACTGTTTGCTAACGGCAGTGATGAAGATCAGCGCCGTCTCAACGCAAATGGCACTTTCTTGAAGAAACTAGCTAAGCTGAACAGTCTTACCTGGCTCAACCCGGGTGATGCGAAGCCGATGTCTGCGACTCAACTGGTTGGCAGTATGGAAGTCCTCGTTCCAATGGCAGGTCTAATCGACAAAGATGCCGAGCTGACACGCCTACAGAAAGAGATCGACCGACTCCAGGGCGAAATTGACCGTGTGGAGAACAAGCTAGGCAATCAAAAGTTTGTGGCGAATGCTCCCGAAGCGGTTGTCGCTAAAGAGCGTGCAAAGGCAGACGAGGCCCTACAAGCCAAGAGCTTGTTGCAGGAGCAGTACCGCAACATAGAAGCCCTCTAAGTCACAAACGCTAATTAAAAATTGCGGTGGGAGCTTTGGTTACAAACTAAAGCTCCCATTTTTTTGGCGAGCGAGACGATTCACTCCTAGACTGAACCAAGAAGTTTCCGGGGTTCACCCAGGTCTTAGGAGCAACTGCATGACTCTCAAAACACGAATTCTTAGTGCGATTATCGGTATTGGCGTTCTCCCTCTTCTGGTCGCTTCGGGCATCAACTACTACCTCACCTCAGCTGAAATCTCTGAAACACTTAAAACGGAAAACTCAGCTCGCCTTACCGCCATGCGCGCCGAGAAAGCGAACGCGATCAGTGTCTACCTCGATAACCTCAACAAGCTGCTGCACACTCTAGCGCGGAATCAATCCATCCGCTCGGCAACCCAACTGATGACGAGCGAGTTCAGCGCCTCTTTGGAGCGGGCGGTGCTGTTTGATACACCAACAAACCGTGACGGACTCGAAAATTTCTTTGTTAGTCAGTTTGGGGAGATCTATCAAGCGAGGAACCCAGAGGGTGATCAGCGTTTTGGCCAGCAGACTTTTAATCAACTGGATGAGGCAGCTCTCTTCTACCAATCACGCTATATCGCTGACAACCCCAATCCATTGGGTCAGAAAGACCAGCTCGTAAGCCTTGAAGCGCTCGACATTCCAACAAACGGATATGACATTGTGCACGCTCGTTTCCATGAGGAACTGCGCTTCATTCAGCAGGAGTACGGCTTCTACGACCTTTTCTTGGTTGATAACGACGGGCGGGTCATCTACTCGGTCTTTAAAGAGACCGATTTCGCCACCTCGTTAATGGATGGCCCGTTCGCCAAAAGCGGGCTTGCTCAGGCTTGGAATGAAGTAAATGGCGCAGCTGACGGTAAGGTTGTGATGACTGATTTCAAACCCTACAGCCCCTCTTACGAAGCGCCCGCCTCTTTTCTCTCAACCCCCATCTATGACGGCGACAAGCAGTTAGGCACGCTTATTGTTCAATTGCCGGTGGCTCTGTTCACCGAAATTCTAACGTCGGAACAGCGTTGGGAAGAGGTCGGCATGGGAGAGACCGGGCAGGTTTACCTGATTGGTCCTGATCGAACATTCAGAACAGAACCACGAACTTTCCTGCAACGACCGCAAGAGTTTGAGCAAGCTCTTCGCTCTACAGGCCGGGTTGAAAACGCTCTGCTAGATCGAATTCTTTCGCGTGAAACCACAGTCGGCTTGTTACCCCTGGCTGAAACAGGAATCGACGCAGCCCTGCGCGGCGAATCCGGTGTCGTGGAGACAGATAACTATTTAGGTCGAGGATCATTGATCGCCTACGCCCCTCTGGAGCTCGCCGGTATGCGCTGGGGAATAGTCTCACAGATTGACACGACTGAGTCCTATGCCGGCTTACAGGAAGTGCAGCGCAGCATACTTACACTCGCCGCTTCAGTGCTTCTTATCATGATCGTTTTGGCCGTTGGATTTGGGTTATTTATCGCTTCACGGCTGGTCAACCCCATCAAAGATCTGGTCACGGCCCTAGATGATATCGCCGAAGGAGAGGGTGACCTCACGGTGCAACTCGACTCAGCAAAACGTAAGGACGAGATTGGTGATCTGTCTCGCTCATTTAATACCTTCGTTGGCAAAATTCGCGCGGTCGTCTCCGATGTAGCGGTTTCCGCAACTCAGTTGGCCGGCGTATCCAATGAGTTCGCCCTAGCCACCGAAGAGAGCCGCGCACACATATCCCACCAGCGCGAGATGGCTCAAAGCATCGCCAGCGCTGTGACTGAATTTGCGGCATCAATTGATGAGGTTGCTCGTACTAGTAATGAGACGCTTGTCACTATGAATCAAGCAAATGATGTTAGCCAAGCGGGAAGCCAATTAGCACTCAAATCAAGGGATGAGATCGAGCGCTTATCGGAGGGGACACGTCAATCCTCTGATGCCATCGCTCAACTTAGTGGCGAGATAGACCAGATAAAAGAGGTCCTCAACGTCATCAACGATATCGCCGAACAGACGAGTCTACTCGCGTTAAACGCCGCTATCGAGGCCGCTCGGGCTGGGGAGCAAGGGCGGGGGTTCGCCGTGGTAGCCGATGAAGTCAGACTGCTATCTTCGCGAACCCAAGAGGCAACCGTGAACATCGCCGGCAAAATAGAGACACTTCGCACAGCGGCCGATGAAACGGTGACACGAGTGCAGCGCTCGCTTGATGCAGCTCAAAGCGGTATTGAACTGAGCAATCAGACCAGTAATGGCCTGCAGGAAATTAGCGAGCTGGTGGGCGAGGTCAATGGCATGCAGAGCCAAGTTGCCTCAGCCGTTACAGAGCAACAAGCGGTCGTTAAAGATATCGAGACCAGCATCTTAGATATCGATAATCTCTCTGAGATCACCTTCAACGAGTCGGGTAAAACACAGGCCCGTGCCGGCGAACTACTGCAGATGTCCGAGAGCCTTAAGCGTCTGGTCGACCGATTTAAGGTTTAGGCGTGATACTTACACCAAGGTGCGCCAGCGCCTCGAGGCTGGCTTTAAGTGCGGGAAAATCAGACTCCACTACGCTCAATACCTTGCTCACCAACTGGCCGAATTGTTCCTCTTGAAGTTGCACTTGCGCCTGGCTCAGAATTCGCTGGATCTGCGGCTCGAGGTTGTAGGGGTAACTGAAACTAAGCTCGACAGAGCTCTCTACGCGCTCTAGCGGGAGCACCTTAACAAGTTCTGCCACAGCCTGAGCGTAAGCTCGAATCAAACCACCGGCACCTAACTTCGTCCCACCAAAATATCGCGTGACCACAACGCCCACATCACCAATTTGCTGTTGAAGTAGAACATTTAACATGGGCTTACCCGCGGTCCCACTTGGCTCGCCGTCGTCAGAACTACCCGCCGCTATAGGCTTGCTGGGCCCTCCTAAAACGTAAGCTAGACAGTGGTGGCTGGCACGCGGATGCTGAGCTTGAAGCTCGGTCTGTAGCGCAGAAAGTTCACGTGTGTGAGTTAGGGCGATGGCGTGGCCGATAAACCGACTCCGCTTTATCTCAATCTCGTGCACGGTTTTTTGGGTAGGACGAAGATAAAAGGACACGGGTACTGGAGGCTTAGCCGCTCAACAATAAATAGGCGGCTAGACTAGCGAACTCTGATACCGGAAGCCAGTATCAGAGATTGTGTGGATGCTTGCGCAGACGCTCGACTTACTTTGCTTGTGGCTCTTGGTCCATCAGACTCTTAGCCTTGAGAAAAGCCCAAGTCATGACGCTGGCAATGGCTAGCACGCCCAACACGCTGGGTACGAGAGTTTCCAGAACATAGATATCGATACCAAACATAAGATTCACCTGCTTCTTGAGTTAATTCATTGAGGAAACAATAACGCATATTAGCTTTCTCTAAATTGACCTAGCTCAATTAATGAAACACCAGTGCAGAAGGTTTGAAAATTAGTTTGCGGCAGTTGGATATAGACCAAATCCTTGCTTCCCTACCAAAAAAAGCGGTGGCGACATGGGACAAAGAAAGGGAAAGGGAAATGAAGTGAAATAGAGTGCGGATAGGACCCAGATAAATGCTCTGGGTCCTCCCAATCAGTGCGCTACTCTGCCGACTGGGTTAGTTCGGCAAGCTCTGTCTCTGTGGGGGCCCGAACGTTAGTCACTTCAACATCGAAAAGCAGCGTTTGGCCGGCAAAAGGATGATTTAAGTCGACTTTAACTTCCCGATTATCCAGCTCAATTACTCGGCCCAATTGCGGCTCACCCTCGCCATCTTCCAGGTTCACGAGCATACCCTTTTTGAGGCCAGCTAGATCAGCAAACGCCTCTCTAGGAAGCAGTTCAAAATGCTCCTCATCGCGCTCGCCGTAACCTAGCTCAGGCGGAACCTCAACCTGAAAATGATCACCCTCTTCACGCCCTTCCAGGGCCTGCTCCAGGCCTGGTACTAGCATATTGTTGCCGTGGATATACGAGAGCGGCTCGTCGCTACGAGAGCCATCTAATACCTCTCCAGCCTCTACCAGAGCGTAGTGAAACTCAACGTAAATACCTTTTTCTATCTTCATTCTATGAACCTGTCTTTCTAGGGCTGTAGACGTTCGATGTGCCAACCTGTTGGCGTTGCGCTGTAACGGAACCGATCATGCAGGCGACTCGGACGTCCCTGCCAAAACTCAAAACGCTCGGGAACCAGACGGTAGCCGCCCCAGTTCTCTGGGCACTCTAAGTCGTGCTGTAGCGTTAGGCTTTCAACCGTCTGCTCCAGAAGTTCTCGTGCTGCAATAGGATGGCTCTGCATAGAGGCAATCGCACCGACCTGAGACCCAAGTGGTCGCGATTTGAAGTAAGCCACGCTCTCCTCCCTGGAGACACGCGCTACCCTACCCCGAATACGAACCTGTCGCTCCAGGGCCTTCCAATAGAAGAGCAGCTCGGCGCGCGGGTTATCGTCTAGTTGATGCCCCTTTTCACTCAAGTAATTGGTAAACCAAGTGAACCCACGTGTATCAAAACCTTTAAGTAACACAATACGAGCGCTGGGATAGCCAGAGATATCAGCGGTTGCCAAAGTCATGGAGGTGGCATCACCCGGATCTGCCGCCAGGGCATCATCCATCCAGTGACTGAACTGTAAAAACGGATCGCTCTGCAGTGCTGAACGCTCCAGCCCACCAAGCTGGTACTCGCGTCGAACAGCACTTACATCCTTGGTGTCACTCATTCTATGTAGAACCTCGTCTCGGTTTATATCTTTTGTCGTCACCCACTATATACTAGTCGGTATGTGATTCGCTCGGAATCGAGAAATTTGATGAAGTTGCGCCCAATTCTGCTCACAATCCTCTGCATTACTTTGTTTTCCGGCTGTGCTCCGTTAGCCAACAAAGAGCTGCGCCTGCAAAATTTAGCTAAATCTGAAGTCGACATGATCATCGACCAGCATATTGAAGTTGGGCGATCTTTGGCGCGTGAACTTACCATCAAACTCTACAAACGCAACCCCGCGGAGCTCAAAAAGGCGCTACCCGGAACCACGATTAATACGCGTTTAGAGCAGTTGCTCGGAACGCCTCGCCCGATACGACACCCGGAGCTAAACAACCTATACGGACTGGATGCACTGCCGCTAGCTTTCGATGAGACTTTTGCAGGTGATCGAGTTTTCGCGCTGATGATCGCTGTCACAGGAATGCTGCACGCCAGCTACAACTACCGCGATGAATTTTTCATGTTCGACGAAATAGACCAGCAAAAGCTCTATAACTCGGCACGTAACTTGGAGAAGATCGCTTGGATGCTGCACAACATTAAACGGTCCGATGGCGAACTGATGATTCTGAGTGACAGTATCAGCCCGCAACTGGTGAACCTCAGCTACGAGAGAATCTTCGGTAAGTTAATCGCCACTCAAGATATGATGGCTGAGATTGTTGCCCGTTCAACGGACCGGTCGATAACGCGAATTGTGCAGGGGGTCGCCACAGCGCCCTTCCTGCCAATCTAATCTTTTATCTTAATCGCAACGATTTTATGGTTTTCGTTCAGCTCGAGATTTAGGTCAGCTATACGCGGAATATCTTCAAGCATCCATCGCGTCAATCTCTCATAGTGAGCAATGAATCGTCTAATCTCGTCGGAACCCATGATTCGCAATGGATCAGTAGGACGCCTGTCCTCGTAGCGTAATGCGGTGCGTTCGCTGAGCTTCACCTCTTGGGCCGCGCGCCAGTTGTAGACTGATTTCATATTTGGAACTTTCAGACTGATCAGCAGGTCGAGCTCACCAAACAATCTCTGATACGGGCCCGCTAACTGCTGATTTACATAACGACGCCAGCGGCCATCGCTATCCTCTTGTGCCTCAAGCTCATTAATAGGCGAGCCAAGCCGATAATCAGGCTCAGGTCGAGCACCAATACACCAGCCATCGAAAACAATTACATCTACCGGACCGACGAACTCCTGCCAACTCTCTTCAGGTGTGCGCTCATCAATCGACTTATCGAACATCGGTATACGGACGATATCCCCTTCAGCAGCCTGCTTGAGCTCTCTAATGAGTTTTAAACCCAATTCAACATCGTGAGTTCCGGGCACCCCGCGAGTTAACAGCATTGGATGGACGCGCAAGGCTAGATGCTCACGCTCCGCACGCGTCAGGTAGACATCATCGATCGAAAGATTCGCTACGCGCAAACCAAAAGCCTCAGATAACACGACTTCAAGCAAATTAAACAGGCGGGCTTTACCGGCACCTTGGGCGCCATTGATACCCACGACTAGGGGTTTACCGGGTTGGTGCTTCTCACAGACCCAGCAACTAATTGGCACGTAGATCTTCTCAAACAACTCCTCGAGCCCAAGATCGACCTGCAAATTGGCAATCGCACTGGCAAAGGCCTTGTTGACCGCGTTCAGTGCCTGTTTACGCCGTTCTTCATCGAGGGGGAGCCGATGCGTCGGCCATTGAGTCAGTAGTGCCATGATGATTTGCCAAATTCGCTCGCAAGCGCGCTCTGCTAGCCCTGTAGAAAGCTAACTATAGCGTTTACCTCCAACGGGGTCATCAGCGGAGGGGCATGCCCAACGCCAGCAATTTCTAGGCAGCTCATATCAGGTTTAATCCCCTGCATACGCGAACAAATCGTCGGCGTAAGCAGGTCCGACTCTAAGCCGTGCACCAACAGACAGGGCTGCTTAATGGATTGCCAGATATCCCAAAGCTCGATCTTCTCCCCCGCCGCCGCAGCCCGGGTGTTGTCTGCGATGCGCGGATCATAGTGCAACGCATAACCACCCTGCGCCAGCGGGCGACTGCCGTAGGCGGCTAGGCGTTGCCATTGTCGATCATCTAATGCGGCGTAGCTAGGGTAGTTTAGGCGCAGGTAGGACTCGACTTCAGCTAAATCTGAGAATCGAGGTGCATCAATGTAACTCGCAATCCGTCGCAGCGCTTCAATCGGCAACTCAGCGCCGATATCATTGATTACAAGGCGCGAAATTGGCGTATCAGCTCCCGCAGCGAGAGCCATACCGATAAGTCCGCCCAACGAGGTCCCTACCCAGTTGAGTCTGCGCCCCTCAAACTGCGCCAGCAATGGGCTGAGGGCCTCAAGATAAGCCTGGGGTTGGTAGTCAGCCGGTTCGTCAAACCAGTCACTCAAACCCCTGCCGGGTAGATCCACGGCGATAACGTAGTGACTCTGCGAAAGGGCCGCCACAAGCTCGTCAAAATCACGGCTGTGACGCAGCAAACCATGCACGCACAAGACCACGCTTTGACTCTGCTCTGAACCTGCACTCCAATAGGCCAAGCGCTTCTGGGTGTCCGCCAAAATGTATTCGACATAGTGTAACTTCATGGATTCTGCCTTCGGTGATCGATTTCGAGAGATATTGCGTTTCAGCTAACTACTCGTGACTTTACAGAAGTTTACCTCTTTTGATCACGACAGCAGCACAGTGCATCGGTTAATATTAGCGAGTCTTAATTTAATTCAGGCATGAGGAAAACAGTTTCGTGCGTCTAATCAAATGGATTTTGCCACTGATCATTCTTGCTGGGGCCGTGTTCGGCTTTGTCACTCTAAAAGCAAGCAAGCCTGAGATACCGCCGCGAACCCCCGAAGAGCGATCCTGGACGGTATTAGCGACCGAGGCTAACCCACAGTCCCTTTCACCGCAGATTGAACTCTATGCTGCCATCGAGAGTCCTCGTCAGGTGACACTCAAATCAACCCTCAATGCGGATGTCTCAGCCGTTGCGATTTTTGAGGGCAGTCACTTCAAGGCTGGCGATCTGCTAATTCGCTTGGACACCCGCGAAATCGACTTTCAACTGGTCCAACAGCGCGCGCAACTGGACTCTCTCAAGGCGCAACTTAATACGCAGTTGCTGCAGCACGAAACCAATCAAAAAGCGCTGGCTGTAGAGCGCGAAATGTATCAGATCGCCGAGCGCTCACTCGAGCGACAATCAGATCTTTCAAGCCGAAATCTCGCCAGCCGCGAGCAGCAGGATAGCGCTGAGATGAATCTGGCTCAGCGTCGGTTAAATATTGTTAGCCGTGAACAGGCGATTGCCAACCATCCCAATCAGGTTTCTCAGCTAAAGGCGTCAATCGCGCAGGCTGAAGCTCAATTAGCCAGCTTGGAGCTGGACCGCAGTCGCGCGGAAGTCGTCGCCCCATTTGATGGCCGCGTCAACAGCCTGAGTGTCTCCGCCGGTGACCGAGTTCGCAACGGTGATCTACTCGCCCGGATCTACCCCACCTCAGCACTCGAGGTTCGCGCCCAGATACCGACGCGTATATTGCCGCTGATCAAAATGAATAACGACACAGCTCAAACCCTTTCAGCTATGTTGGAGCTGGACGGTCGCCAGATGGCCCTGACCTTGGATCGTCTGAGCGCGCAGGTCGCCTCCGGCAGCGCAGGCGTCGATGCAATGTTCCGCTTTGTCGACACCAGCTACGCTCCCGAGCCTGGTCGAACACTGAGCCTTAAACTTAACTTACCCGTTATCGATAACCTAATCCCGCTCCCGCCGGTAGCACTTTACGGCACAGACCGGGTATATCGCGTGGTCGATTCACGCCTGGAGGCCGTCAAAGTCGAGCATTACGGTGACCGCCAGCTCAGCTCAGGGGAACCTCAGGTTCTAGTTCGCAGCGATGCTCTAAACGCAGGTGATCAGATCATTACAACACAGCTGCCAAATGCGGTCAGCGGAATGTTGGTTGAGGTACGTCCGTGAGTCGAGATAGCGGAACCAAAGGGCTAATTAGCCTATTTGCCACACACCGTGTTGCCGCCAACCTGTTGATGCTGCTGATGATCGTTGCGGGGATCCTTGGCATCAGTCGCTTAAACGTGCAGTTCTTTCCCACCTTTGAACTCGACATTGTCACGGTTAGCGTACCTTGGAGCGGCGCCAGCGCAGAAGATGTGCAGACCTCTGTAATACTCCCCGTCGAAGAGGAGTTGCGGTCACTTGATGGCATAAAACGGATCTACGCCACCGCCCGTGATGGCAGTGCGTCGTTTAGGCTGGAACTCGAAGAGAGTGCCGATAGAGACTACGTACTCTCCGAGACGAAGCAGAAGATGGATGGTGTTCAAGCCAGCCTCCCCAGCGATGCTGAGGCACCCATCGTACAGGTGGTCACCCGTTATGACACAATCGCCGATTTAATCCTTACCAGCGACCGCGCCGATATCGAAGAGTTGCGTCACCTCGCTCGTGAGTATGAGCAACAGCTACTCTCGCGTGGAATTCGTAAAATTGACTTTTCCGGCGTTCCAAAACAGGAGATTGCAGTACAGATCACGCCTGACTCGCTCGATCAGCTAGGCATGACGCTTCCTGAAATCGCCACGGCCATCCGCACGGGATCGGTCGATCTACCGGCTGGAACTGCAGCCAAGAATGATGGCGCACGCCAGATACGGAGCCTTGGGCAGCAACGTGATGAGGAGGGCTTTGAGAGCCTTCCTTTGAGAACCAAGGGTAGCGGAGAGATCGTTCGGCTAGGCGATTTGACTCAAATCGAGCGACGCGACCAAGAGAGTCAAGTCAGGCTCTTTATCAACGGCAAGCCTGCCGTGATGCTGTCGCTGAAGCGAACCGAGTCAGAAGATAGTCTTGAGGCAGCCAAGATTATGAACACTTGGCTTGAAGATATACGCCCAACCCTGCCCCAGGGTGTCGAGATTCACGCCTATAACGAGTCTTGGACGCTGATTCGAGACCGTATCAACCTGCTCATTGATAATGGCATTAGTGGCCTTATTTTGGTGGTCGCTATTCTCTTCCTATTCCTCAACGGTCGGGTCGCATTCTGGGTGACCATGGGGATACCCGTATCCTTCCTGGCGACGCTCGCGGTGCTTTACATGATCGGTGGCACCATCAATATGATCTCACTCTTCGGCTTGATCATGGCGCTAGGGATTATTGTTGACGATGCAATTGTCGTGGGCGAGGACACCCTGTCGCACGCTCAGGTCGGTGAAAGCGCTCAACGAGCCTCGATTGGTGGTGCGCTGCGTATGCTCGCGCCGGTCACCGCCTCTTCTATGACAACGATCGCAGCGTTCCTGCCGCTCATGCTGATCGGCGGCATCATCGGTAACATTCTGATCGATATCCCCACGATTGTTATCTGTGTCATCCTTGCATCGCTGGTTGAGAGCTTTCTGGTTCTTCCTGGACACCTCCACCACGCCCTTGCCAAGGTTGATGCGGTTAACCCATCAAAGATGCGCCAGAAACTCGACGGCGGCTTCGACTACTTTCGCGATCGGATTTTCCGACCCTTTGTCGAAACTGCAATCTCCTTCCGCTGGAGTTCCATTGCGATTGCCATCGGCATACTGATTTTCAGTATCGGGCTATTGGCAGGTGGGCGGATCAAGTTCACCTTTTTCCCGGCAGTTGAGCAGGACACCATGAACGCTAACTTCCAGTTTGCCTCGGGGACCGACTCACGCTATGTCATGGATTTTCTAGATCATCTCGACCTTAGCCTGCAGCAGACCGATCAGGAGCTCGGTGGTGACATTCTCAAGATGAGCCTGCAACGTCTCCACACTGCGCGCTTTAGTCGAAACGGTAGCGGTTCAAATGGAGAGGAGTTCGGGTCACTCTCGGTCGAGCTGCAACCTGGGGACAACCGAACAGTTGGGACAAACGAATTCATCAAAGCTTGGCGCAACAATATCGTTCTGCCAGCCGGTATGGAGAAGTTCTCGATCGATGTCGATCAAGGAGGTCCGCCGGGCAAACCCGTCGAGGTTAAACTAACCGGCAGCGATATCAGTGTGCTCAAGGCTGCGTCGCTAGAGCTGCAGGAGTCGCTCAAACGCTACGCAGGCTTAAGTAATATCGATGACGACCTCCCATTTGGTAAGTCGCAACTGATCTACACACTCACCCCAGCAGGAGAGACCGCAGGACTCTCACTCGAGCAGGTGGGTCGTCAGCTACGGGCTGCTTTCGATGGTATAGAGGTGCAAAGCTTCTTCGAAGGCCGAGATGAGATTAGCGTTCGACTAATGATGACAGACGAACAGCGAAATCGTCTGAGCACTCTTACTGCACTTCCGATTGTGCTACCCAACGGCTCGACGACGCCGGTGAGTAACGTGCTCAACTTCACGCCTCGTCAGGGTTTTGACTCCCTCCAGCGAATCGATGGACGTTTATCGATCAACGTCTCTGCAGATCTGGATGAGTCGGTTGCGAATGCTAATGACATCATTGCCGACCTGCGCGAAACGGTTATGCCTAACCTACTGGGACAGTATGGTATCGAGGCGAGCTTCGAGGGTAAGAGTCGAGATCAGCGCGAGACGCTTGCTGATATGGGCACAGGATTGGTTATCGCTCTAGTACTGATCTACGTCATCCTTGCTTGGGTCTTCTCATCCTACAGTTGGCCAATCACGGTTATGCTGGCAATACCATTAGGATTGACTGGCGCCGTTTTGGGCCATTATGTGACGGGGCTGGATCTCACCATCCTCTCGCTCTTTGGTTTCTTTGGATTATCCGGCATCGTCATCAATGACTCGATTGTTCTGGTTACTTTCTACAAGAAACTGCGAGAACAGGGCATGGATATTCACGAAGCCGTAGTCGAGGCAGCCTGTCAACGACTGCGTGCCGTGCTGCTGACCTCACTAACAACGATAGGTGGCCTGACGCCTATTCTGTTTGAGACATCGTTACAGGCGCAGTTCCTGATACCGATGGCGACCTCTATCGTATTCGGCCTCGCCTACGGAACGCTGCTCATACTCATCGTCGTGCCCTCTCTGTTGACCATTGTTGAAGGTGGCCGCAAGAAACTGGGCTTAAAACCGGTATCAGAACACGCAGTTGCTGCACCGAACTAACAGATAAAAGCATTATTAATCGGCACGCCTGCTCAATCGTAAGCAGGCGTGCTCGGTTAGTCTCGATCACCGAACAGCATTTATCCGAGTAGCGCGATCGGGTATACTCTCGCGCTCTATTTTGATCGCTTACAGCCGCCACTGGATGAGTCTATGAACGCAGATTTAGCCCTACTGCAACCCTACCCTTTTGAGAAGCTCAATGACCTACTCGGCGGCTTAACACCGCCATCAGATATGCAGCACATATCTCTAGGTATCGGGGAGCCCAAGCACCCTGCACCGGCTCTGGTGACCGAAGCCCTCAATCAGTCAGTCAATCTGGTGGCCAATTACCCGACAACCAAAGGGTCAGCCGAACTAAGAGAGACTATTGCTAACTGGTGTACGCGACGCTTCAACCTAAATGAGGGCTCCTTAAGCGCCGATCATCACGTACTTCCGGTAATGGGTACCCGCGAGGCGATCTTTGCGTTCACTCAGTGTGCCGTAGAGCGTAAAAAAGACGCCTTGGTCTTCTCTCCAGACCCCTTCTATCAGATCTATGAAGGGGCCGCCTACCTTGCCGGAGCGCAGCCCTACTTCCTGCCGACCTTGGCCCAGAACGGATTCATTCCGGACTATGATGCGATTCCGCCAGAGGCTTGGGAGCGGTGCGAGCTGCTGTTTATCTGCTCGCCAAACAATCCAAGTGGTGCAGTACATACCAAAGAGACCGTCATTAAACTGATAGAGCTGGCGGACAAGTATGATTTCATTCTGGCTTCGGATGAGTGTTACTCCGAGATATATCTAGATGAGAGCCAACCGCCGGTTGGCTTGCTGCAGGTCTGTGCCGAAATCGGTCGACATGACTACAAAAACTGCGTGGTGTTCCACAGTCTGTCGAAGCGCTCAAACCTGCCGGGGTTGCGTTCGGGCTTTATCGCCGGCGATGCGGCCCTAATGAAGCCATTTCTCCTCTACCGCACCTATCACGGCTGTGCCATGCCACTACAGGTGCAAAAGGGGTCGGTTGCCGCTTGGAATGATGAGTTGCACGTACAGGAGAATCGCGAACAGTACCGTCAAAAATTCGCGGCTGTTCTGGAGATTCTCAAACCCGTAATGGATGTCAGTATGCCCCAAGCTAGCTTCTACCTCTGGGCGAAGACACCGATCGATGATGATAAATTTACTGCCGGCTTGTATGAGCAGCAGAATCTCACTGTTCTACCGGGTCGCTACCTCTCACGGGAGACGGCTGACGGCCTCTACCCAGGTTCCGGCTACGTACGTATGGCGCTGGTGGCAACGGTTGACGAGTGTGTCGAGGCTGCTTGGCGTATTCGTCGTTACATAGAATCACTTTAAGGAGAGTCACGTGAGAGTTTTCGGTATTCCCAACTGTGGTAGCGTAAAAAAAGCGCGCGTGTTGCTGGAAGAGCGTGGCATCGATTACGAATTCGTTGACTTTAAAAAGAGCCCGCCAAGCACCGCGCTGATCGAAAGCTGGGTTGAACAAGCTGGGATCGAGACGGTTCTAAACAAACGTGGCACGACTTGGCGCAAACTGGACGAGGCTCAAAAAGCACAAACCGATACCGCCCAACTGGTCGCACTGATGGCTGAACAACCATCACTGATCAAACGGCCCGTAATCGAGGCCCCAGCGGCACTGATCATCGGTTTTGATGCCGACCAAATTACTAACAGTCTCTAATTTTTAATTTGAAGCTAGAACCTTTAAGAGGAATGACATGAATAACTTCGCACTCGGCCTTGGTGTAGGCACAAAATCAGCTGCTGGCGACCTGTTAGAGGTCTACTACAAAACGCCTATTCTTAATGCCGATGCCAAGCTGGTTGAAGCGGTTGCTGGCGCGGTTGGCTACACTGGCGGCAACCAAGCCATCGAGATTGATGCAGCCCAACTCAAGGCACTCGAGGCGGCATTCTTGAGCGTCGATGCGGATGATCAAGCGGAGATCACCGAAGTATTAGAGGGCACTTCTCAACCTCTCGTGATGTGTATCCTTGAGACTGACGCAGCGCCAACGACAACTGCAGAGGTTTACCTCAAGCTAAGCCTAATATCACACCGCCTAGTGAAGCCTCACGGCCAGAACCTGACAGGTATCTTTGGACTGCTTCCCAATGTAGCTTGGACCAGTGAAGGCGCAATCGCGCTGGATGAGTTACCTGCTCGTCAGCTTGCAGCGCGTGCACAGGGCCGTATTCTGCAAGTCACTTCAGTCGATAAATTCCCACAGATGACAAACTACGTTGTACCTGCGGGTATCCGCGTAGGCGACGCTTCACGTATCCGCCTGGGTGCGCACGTAGGCGAAGGCACCACTGTAATGCACGAAGGTTTCATCAACTTCAACGCCGGCACATTGGGCGTTAGCATGGTTGAAGGACGTATCTCTGCAGGTGTTGTAGTAGGTAACGGTTCGGACCTCGGCGGTGGCTGTTCTACTATGGGCACACTCTCTGGTGGTAACAACGTCATCATCTCTGTCGGTGAAAATGCACTGCTTGGCGCTAACGCGGGTCTAGGCATCCCATTGGGTGATCGCTGTACGCTGGAAGCGGGCCTATATGTAACCGGCGGCTCCAAAGTGACCATTCTTGACGATCAGAACAACGAAGTTGCGACTGTGAAAGCATCTGAACTAGCCGGTAAATCAGACCTCCTATTCCGTCGTAACTCTCAGAACGGACGCATAGAGGTCAAAACCAATAAATCGGCTATTGAGCTCAACGCTGAGCTACACTCGCATAACTAAGTCGATAACGGCTCGGATCAGTGAACAAGAGCCGCGAAAACGCGGCTCTTGTGTTTAACCTGCGACAACAGGACAGATAAGATGGCAAACCCCAGCGAAACCCTCGAACTTACCTGCGACCTGATCAGTCGCCCCTCCGTAACCCCTGAGGATGCAGGGTGCCAGGCGCTGATGATCGAACGCCTCAGTGCGCTCGGGTTCAACGTCGAGCCAATGCCGTTTGAAGAGGTGAGTAACTTTTGGGCCCGCCGCGGTGATACAGGCCCTGTGCTCTGTTTTGCCGGACACACGGATGTTGTGCCCACAGGTCCGTTAGAGCAGTGGGATACGCCACCCTTCGAGCCAAGCCTTCGCGATGGAATGTTATACGGGCGCGGTGCGGCAGACATGAAAGGGAGCATTGCCGCTTTCATGACCGCTTTGGATAGATTTGTCAAAGCTCATCCTGACCACAAGGGATCCATAGCACTGTTGATCACCAGCGATGAAGAGGGGCCCTACATCAACGGCACAACACGGGTGATTGATACCCTTGAGGCGCGCAACGAAAAGATCACCTGGGCTATCGTGGGTGAGCCATCCAGTACTGCACTTGTCGGTGATGTGATCAAAAATGGACGCCGCGGCTCATTGGGCGCAACACTGCGAGTTAAGGGTATTCAAGGCCATGTTGCTTACCCCCACTTGGTGCGCAATCCAATCCACGAGTTTGCT
>Ga0102948_1000124_pt1 | contig 28291 bp, 28 predicted proteins | sample SalPonA_A_H2O_MG_FD_78211 | JGI IMG/M metagenome (GOLD analysis project Ga0102948, IMG submission 78211) | Water microbial communities from South San Francisco under conditions of wetland restoration - Salt Pond MetaG R2A_A_H2O_MG | ecosystem: Environmental > Aquatic > Non-marine Saline and... | reverse complement strand
ACCTTTTTTTCTGAAGAAGTTCACGAATGGGAGGCGTTGTCACCCGTTAATACAACGGTATCTCCTCCAGGTATAGCAAATGGATTGTTTGCACATTCAAATGATTCCTTTGTAACCTTCAATGGAAGAATAAGAAACCCCCACGATTTAACCAATACTTCGGATTCAAGTAATGAAGTATGGAGTTATGATTTTAAGTTAAATCGATGGGAGAATCTTGGAAGATTAGAGTACGATCTTTCAAATATGAAAGGCGTAGCACAATTGGAGGACGAGCTATTAATAAGTTCTTCAGGAAGTTTTTTAACTAGAATAGAACCCTTTAAAAATCGTGTTCGAAATTACAAACTAACTTCCTTACAGTATAAATTGTTCAGTTCTAATGGTCTATTAGGTATTTATAAAAACGGAAATAAGTATTATTCATTTGTAAAGTTTGACAATGTTAATACGGTTGAACTCATCGAACGAAATGACGATGAATTTTTTGGTGAACTCATAGAAGAAACAAAACTTTACCAGGATTTAAGTCCTTGGAGGTATATGCTTTTGATATTAGTCTTACCGATCCTCTATTATGTTCGCAAATTCTACCTTTTAAGCAAGGAACGCAATTCAAAAGTTATTATCAAAAGCGAAGGACTGATTTATCACAAGGTCTTTTTTGAATTTGAACCCAAGGAACTCGAGGTGATCAATCTACTTTTAGATTTTGACACGGTACATTCATCTGATATACTGGTGTTGGTAGAAAACCCCAATCACAATTATTCTCATAACATGAGAACGAAGAATCAATTAATCGACAAGATTAATTACAAGTTCAAAACAATGTTAAAGATTGATTACGATTTGATTACTTCCGAAAAATCAGCTGAAGACAAACGCATTATAGATTATAAAATTGACAAATCATTCTTTAATTAACTTTTATGTATTACGTCTTGTTTTACAAGTTTATTGAGAACTATTTAGAAGCTCGAATTCCTTTCAGAGCGGAACATCTAGAACTTGCATCCAAAGCAAAAGAGTCCGGTGAATTGATCCTAGCAGGCGCTTTAGAGGATCCCCAAGACGAAGGGATGCTTATTTTTAAAACAGATCTTCCTTCTAAAGTAAGTGACTTTGCTCATAGTGATCCTTATGTAAAAAACGGCATTGTAAAGCATTGGGTTATATCAAAATGGAATGTCGCAATTGACTAATGTCAATTTTTTTTCATATCTTAATATTGTTAAACCAATAAATATTTAGGTATGAGAACAATAAAAAGATTAAGCTTACTATTTTTTGTACTAATTAGTTTTGCTGCTTTTGCTCAAAAAACTGCTTCAGTAGGAATTAAAGCAGGGTTCCCAAATGTTGCAGGAGCCAATGCTGAATTAATTCTTCCATTACTCGACAACCGACTTTCTGTCTATGTAGATTACAGCAAGTTTGAAATTGAACCAGAAGATGATGCTTCAGTAGATTTTAAATACAAAGAGTATGGAGCTAACTTCTACATTGGACCAAGAGCTGGCAGAGGTTTGTATCTCAGTGCTGGTAGAGGAGATTTTGATTCTAAAATATTATTGACAAATATTGAGCTCGATGGAGGAAGAACCGGAGAGGGGGATACTCGACTTCGATTTGAATCTACCAATTTTAAAATTGGTCTTAGAACAGGAGGAATGGTTTACTTTAGAATCGAAGCCGGATATGGCTTTGGAGAGATCCCTGAAGAAATTGTTTTTGAAGCGCGATCTAGCGACGGTTATAAGGAAACAGTAACAGAACCAATACCTGACATACCAGGAATAAGCGGCTCAGGCGTTGCAATCCTAAATATTGGTTTTGGAATAGCATTCTAGTGTAACAAAATCGGTTTTTAATCGTCTTTAAGATAAAAACCATACGCCATGTTAAAAAAAGTCTTTTTAATTGCAGCTGTTTTAGGCTTGACCAGCAGTTGTGTATCAGTTCGTTTTCCGAATGAACTCAATATTCGAATGACATTTCCTGAGCCAATTTCAAATGTTGAATGGGATCATTTTATGGATCGTATCCCTTCAAGGATTGAACATCCAAAAGGTTCGATGAAGATCCATGTTTTTAAAGACAAAGATTCTATTAAATTCGGAGCTAAAGAGTTTTTGTTCATCTCTGACGATGGAAAAGTGATTAAAAAAAATGATAGCACTCAAGTGTTTGTTATTAAAGAAAAGAAATAAGTTAAAAGCTTATAAAACAAAAACAGCCCTTTTGGGGCTGTTTTTTTATTGCATTAATTCAAATTGTATTCAATTCGCGACTAAAGATTAGCAAGTTGCCATCCATCTCTATAAGGCTTTGTCACAAATTGATTAGCTTCTTGTAAGTTGGTGATTTCCATATTTTCACCATCCCAAGTAAGCTTCTTTCTTCCGTAATAATCGAAACCTCTTCCTTGTTTCTTTCTCAATTGATGAGCACGTATTGCGAGGTTACCCATGAGTACTGTTTCAGTGAATGGTCCAGCATAATCAAACGAAGAAGTCAACGCTTTGTGCTCCGCAGAATTAAATCCAGCCTTTACAGCTTCGGTCCACGCTGAATTGTGGATAAGATCTAAGTTTCCTTGTTTGCTGGTGTCAAACGCTACTGGATCTTCACCGTTTACAAATAGCTTAGGATTGGCTCCGTAAACATCACAGGTGATGTATCCTTTACTTCCTCTCATGATGATTCCATTTGCAGGAGGATTGTATTTTCCTAAAAGTTCTGGTGGAGTTGCGGGGCGTATACCTCCATCGGTCCACTCAAAAACAACTCCTTTTGGATTGTTTGCATCTGCAGGGAAATCAATAGTCACTCTTGAAGATAAAGGACATGCTTCAGGAGTGTATTCTGGAGTCCACATTTGTTTGAACACATCAGCAACTGATGCTTCTACAGCTGAAGGATAGCCAAGCTTTAATGCTTTATAAGGGGCGTCAAAGATGTGACAACCCATATCTCCTAATGCTCCAGTACCGTATTCCCAGAATCCTCTCCAGTTAAACGGATGTAGATTCGGTGTAAACGGTCTATTGCTAGCAGTTCCAATCCAGTTATCCCAGTCGAGGTCTGCTGGTTTTTGAGCAGCATCAGCCTCTGGCATCCCAACTCCTTGAGGCCAGACAGGTCTATTGGTCCATACATTTACAAAGTCAATGGTTCCGATCTTGCCAGCCGCAACCCACTCTTCTACTTTTATAACGCCAATATTGGAACCACCTTGATTCCCCATTTGTGTAACAACGCGATTTTCTCTTGCTGTAATCGTGAGCAAACGAGCTTCTGCAATAGTATGAGTAAGTGGTTTTTGAACGTAAACACCTTTGCCTCTTTGCATCGCATCATAAGCGATAATTGCGTGGTTATGATCCGGAGTTGAAATCGTTGCTGCGTCGAACTTAAGTTCGTCGAACATCTTTCTAAAATCTGAATAAACCTTGGCTTTAGGGTGATTTTTAATGGCTTCACCAGCTCTTTCAAAGTCAATATCACAAATTCCTACAATACGGTTTTTTCCACCGTTATAGGCATTGTTTAAGTCGCTCCCACCTTTTCCACCTGATCCAACAGACACGATGGCTAATTGGTCAGATGGAGCAATAAATCCATTTCCTCCTAAAACATTTCTAGGAACAATATAGAATCCCGCTCCAGCGACAGCCGTTTTTTTGATAAAATCTCTTCTTGAGTTCTTCTTTTTCATAGTTAAGGGATAGTTTGAGTATTAGTTTGTCTAAGCTTCTAATTTAAGAAAAAGAGCTTTATCTTCTTGATAAATGTCATAAAAAATTCTAAAGCTCCAACTGCATTCCCATTCTTGCAATCTGAAAACCAGCTGATTTTACTTTTTTTGAAGGGAGGGATTGCAAGTCAACAAGAGGATTGGTGTGATTAAAGTGAATAAAGTAGATTTTTTCTTTATCTGATTTAGATAAGTTGTTTAATAAGTCCATACTTTCAATGACAAAAGGATGAGGAATTTGCGAGAGATCTCGATAACCGACTTCTGAATTATCGAAAAAGGTAGCGTCGATAAAAGCGTAATCGACCGCTTTAATTTGCGTTAGAATATCCTTATTCCACAGCGACCATTTATTGATATCTGGAATAAACAGGACTGTTTTATTTGGGCCTACAATTTTATAACCCACCGTCTCAGAAAGTTCATCTCTATGAGGGACGAGAACTGGAATGACATTTATGTTAGGAGTAAGCTGTTTAGGAGTTTCGTTTTCAAGAGATTCGACTTGGATGTTTTTTTGGTCGATCAACATGCTCCAAGGCTGATTACTTTCGAGAAAGCTTTTCATTTTTGGCATCGCAAAAACTGTTTCACTTTTGGCATCTAAAGCCTCTTTACCAAGTTGAAGCAAGCCCGTATAATGACCCATATGGGCATGAGTTAAAAAAATACCATTTGGTATTTTGTCTTTTTGAAAAGGAGAATACTCTTTTAACAAACTCAGCTGTGAACTGATGTCTGGAGTCGCTTCAAAGAGGTAGTTTTTTTGATAATCGTGATCGATAAGCCCTAAAGACACCACCTTCTTTGCAGGGTCTGGATGCTGAATCAATTCTCGACATGCTTTTTGCTCACATCCAATATGAGGCATTCCTCCATCTTGAAGTGTTCCAAGAACAATGAGCTCAACTTTTTGAGCTGATACTGATTGAAACAGGAACATCATCAGAGCAAAAGCTAAATGGTTTTTCATGAGGGGTTTATTAAAATCTTAAACCACTTAGAAAATCGTAAGCCGATCCAATATTTTCGAAGGGATTGGCTGCTAAATCGTGTTCTATAAAATAGTGTTCAACTCCAGAGTGGTATGCGACCTTGAGGATTTCACCTATGGGAATTTCACCAGAACCAGCCGGAACGAGTAAGGGAAATAATTCCATCCACTCATCAGCGGTTGATCCTTTCCCTTCGAAATAAGTAATGGTTTTCATGTCTTTGAGGTGTAACATCGTATAGCGGCCTTGGTGTTTTTTTAGAAGCTCTATTGGATCAGATTTTCCCGCTACAGTCCAGAATAAATCCATTTCAAAAAAGACTTTATCAGGATCCGTTTCATTGAGGATAATATCAAGAGGAATCACCCCGTTGTCTTCTGGAATGAGTCCGTAACCGTGATTGTGGTATGCGAACTTTATTCCCTCTTCTCTGGCTTGTCTTCCTATTTCATTAAAGCGTTCAGCCATTCTTTTATAAGCGTCTAGATCTGGTCGTTCTTCTTCTGGAATGGAAGGCAATACAACATAGGAGGCTCCCATAGTGTTCGCCGCTTTTCCAAGAGCTGCTATATTGGACTCTAAGGTGTAAAGATCGGTATGCATAGAGGGGACACTGATGTCGTAATGACTGAGAACTGATTTAAATTTCTCAGGAGTATGTCCATAAAAGCCACTAGCACTAAATCCTAAATCTTTACTAACAGCTGCCCAAAAGGCTTTATTTCGATCATCACTAAAGGTATAGGGGCCATAGGTTTCAAACTCTCGAATCCCAATTTCAGCCATTTTTTTGACAGTTCCTTCCAAATCATTTTCTAGAATCTTTGGTATAGAAAATAGTCCGAGTCCAATTTTGTTTAATTTGTTCTCAGAAATTGATTTACAAGCTGTATTTGGCATTAATCCTACAGCAGAAGTAAGTAGTGCCGATGTTTTGATAAATTCGGATCGTTTCATTTGGTATAAATTTTGATATTACTAAATATAACGAAACTCTTTGAAATTAAAAGTTACAGTTTATCGAAAACCTTTTTTTTAGTAAGGAGTTGTCTTAATTTTACAAAAAACAGAATCATGAAAAAGTTATTTCTATTAGCCTTAGTTTCTCTATCACTTTTAAGCTGTGAATCAGAAGAAGTCAACGCTTCGTTGCTAGAAGGGCAATGGGTGTTAAAAAATGTGAGTTGTTTTTGCTTTTTTGGAGACACTCCAAATTTTGAAGGACACTATATCTGGTTTTTCCCCAAGGAAGGATTAATGGTTGCTAATGGAACTAAATCTGTTGTTAGCTTCAAGGAGCCTGGAAAAGTATATCGATTCAATCTAAAAAATAACACCTTAGGATTCTCAGATAGCGATCGAAGGTATACCTATGAGCTTTCTGAAAACACCTTGATTTTGAACTATGTTGACAACCCTCAAATAGCTGATGATGAAATCTCGTATACTTTTACAAAAGGAGCTGCCGACAATTCTTGCTTGGATGCTGCTATGGTAGAAATGGGTCCTTGTACCAAAGAATACATGCCTGTTTGTGGTTGCGATGGTCTTAGCTATGGCAATGCATGTGAGGCTACCAATGCAGGGATACAATCCTATGTAGAGGGCATTTGCGACAAATAATTTAATAGAGTTTCCAGCTGAGTCCTATATATAAATTTCTTTTTGGAGCTGGCTCATAATAGCGACCTCCAAAGGCATTAACTCTGATATTATCGTAATAGTCGTTGTTCAGCACATTGTTGACACCCATCTTTATGTCAATTCGATCAAAACTTTTACTCATGCTCAGATGGGAGTAAAATTGACTTTTAATTTCAACAGAGTTAGAGCTAGTGGCATAAAGAGTTCCCCAAAAAACGGAACTCAAAGCTAGTTGAATTCCATTTGAAAAATCTTGAGTGATGCGATTGTAAAAATTGTGTCTTGGAATTCCAGGAAGGTATTGATGATTGTCAGTAGTGTCAAATCTAAAATCACTGTAGGAATAACTCTGTTGAAGCCTAAAGTTTTTCCAGCTTTTTAAATAACTGAATTCTATTCCTGTTCTTTTGGTGTTTCCCGCATTGTTATAAAAGGTTCTTCCTGGATAATTTTCGATACTATAAGCCACAAGATCACCTTTTGACCGAATCGAAAAGAGAGCAATTTCAAATTGACTGTTTTGACTTTTGTGCTTGAATCCAAGCTCTATATTTTTCGCCTTTGTGGGTTCTAATTCGGTATTGAATCCAAGTGATCCATTGGGATCGTTGGAGAGCTCACTCAATGTTGGAGTTTGAAAGCTCTCACTGTAACGCGTATAAAGTCCTGATTCAGAATCCAGTTTAAAATGTAAGCCAAGACTTGGGCTTAGGGCACTATAAGATTGTTTCTCCTTTTTTGTGAATGAGAGGGCTATATGATCAGCTCGAATTCCTGATTGAATCGACCAATTCCCTCTATTGGTTTGGGAACTCATATAAAGAGCCGTATTGGAATAATGCTCGTCCTGCTGTTCTTGTAAGTCCCCCTTCGAACCGTTTAGATTATCATAGCGTTTGCGGTGATCCACTTGCCTATCATGACTCCATCCCATTTGATACGCTCCTTTTTTTGTAGACCTATTGATCGAAGATCCTAACCCCCAATAGAATCTCTTGAACGCGGAAACGCCTCCTGATTTAAAAGGCAAATAACCGATAAAATTTCTATGGGCAGCATAGAAGTGATTGGACATAATTGCACTTTTGAGCTTTGAGCTTAGCTGTAGCCCAGTCTTGATATGATCGATGGCTTCTCTAGAGTCATAGTTTATATTAGCCTCTCTTGCAGCCATTGGGTTTTCGATAACTTGGTCTAGGGTTAACCCACCTGAATCATCGGCATTAGGGCTGTGGGTATAGTTGATTTGCCAAAGTAGTTTGTGACTGTCACTGATGGTTTTAATGCTTTTGTAATTGGTTTGAAACTGATTAAAACTCGAATGAACCCTATAACCATTAGATTGACTGTGATTGATGGCCAGTATGGATTTGCTGTTGTTTTTTGACAAATTGACAAGCGCTTGCGACAGCGTTAATCCATAGCTGCCTGAGGTAAAATTAATTCGAACTTTTTCCGCGATCTCATCCAAAGTATTGATGTGAATAACTCCACCAGAAGCATTCCCATAAAGCGATGCCGAAGGACCTCTTAAAACTTCAATTCGATCGATGAGGCCGACCAGTATGTTGTCAATTTGTCCTTGTCCATCTGGGGTGGTTTCTGGGATTCCATCTACAATGAGTTTGACGCCTCGAATTCCAAAGGCAGATCTCGCTCCAAAGCCTCTGATCGAAACTCTTAAATCTTGATTGTAATTAAAGGCATTTTGAGCAAAAAGTCCCGGAACACTGATCAGCGATTCATTGATGGATAGCTGAGGTTCTAAAAGAGCATTTTTTGAGCTCAAGACCAAACTAGCCGCTAGAGGAGCTCTGAGGTTTTTGGTCGGTATTTTAGTCACCTTTAAAACAACTTCATCGAGTTGTTGTAAGGGAACAATACTGTCTTGTTTTTGCTGAGCAAAAAGACAAAGGTTAAAAAAAAGAGGGAGTATTTTTAAAAAATGATGCATAGAGGGATATGGAGATTTATTTAAAGAATAAGAGTACCGCTCCAATCGCAGTAAGAATTAAGATCATCTTTCTAAAGAAATCATCGGTAAATTTTTTAACTAGAAAAATTCCACTGAGTAGACCGGCAATAACTGCAGGTAACAAATAGAGGTAGACTTCAAAAGTTTCAACAGTAACGGTTTTCCACACAAAAACGTGAAAAGGAAGTTTAAACAAATTGATAAAGAAAAACAACCAGGCGGCAGTTCCAATAAATTCATTCTTTGGAAGCCTCATGGCTAAAAAGAAAATGTTCGAAAAAGCACCTGCTAAGTTTCCGATCATGGTGGTAACTCCTGCCATAGTTCCTGTAAAACCCGCAAAGGACCAATGTGTTGGAACCTTTCGATCTTTTTTGCCCCACCACCACAACATCAACACTGTGAGAAGAATAATTATAGCCATGGTGATTTGAAAGATGCGTTCTGGTAGATCTTTTCCAACGAAGACACCTATGAGAACTCCGAGCATCATCCATGGGAGAAATCTTCTTAGGTATACCCATTTGGTGTGTCGGTGATAGTAAAAGATTGCAAAGATGTCTCCAGTGATCAGTAAGGGCATCAGTGCTCCAGTCGAAGATTTTGCTCCGAATGCGAAGGCCATCAAGGTGACGATAAGTACTGCAATTCCTTTCACACCTGCCTTAGAGACACCGAGAATGTACGCTCCTAGAAAAGCAGCGACAAATTGCTCTAAGTTGAGATTGACGTAGTTTAGAAAGTCCATTTTTCAAAGGTACATAAAGCAATTCATTAGAAATAAAATAATATATTTAAGACTTAAAACCAACAAACCCTCTCTCTATGCAATTAGCAACAATTGATTATCTCATTATTTTTGGCTTTTTTGCCATCGTTCTCGGAGTTGGACTTTACGTTTCAAAATCATCCGGAAAGGACACTTCTGAATTCTTTTTATCGGGAAGGAGTATGCCCTGGTGGCTACTCGGATTCTCAATGGTAGCAACCACATTTTCTACCGACACCCCTAACCTTGTAACGGATATTGTAAGAACCAATGGCGTTTCAGGAAACTGGGTATGGTGGGCCTTTTTAATCACAGGTCTTTTGACCGTATTTGTCTATGCAAAACTCTGGAGAAGATCCGATGTGAATACAGACATGGAATTTTACGAACTTCGATACGGAGGGAAGGCAGCGCGTTTTTTAAGATGGTTTAGAGCCTTCTATTTAGGAGTGCTTTTTAATATCATGGCTATGTCAGCTGTTACACTAGCAGCTATAAAAATTGGTCAAGTGATGTTGGGACTAAGCCCTGTAGAAACTGTTGTTATTGCAGGATCTATCACGATGATTTTTAGTGCCGTTGGCGGGTTTAAAGGAGTGGTTTACACCGACTTTATACTCTTCTTTGTGGCTATGGGAGGCGCTATAGGAGCAGCCTATTATTTAGTGAATATTCCTGAAGTTGGAGGTTTATCTAATTTAATGGCTCAGTCAAATGTGACGGATAAGCTTTCTATTTTACCTGATATGAACGACACAGAAAGCCTAATCATGCTTTTGATTATTCCTCTTGCTGTACAGTGGTGGTCTGCTTGGTACCCAGGTGCTGAACCAGGAGGTGGAGGTTATATCGCTCAGCGTATGTTGGCTGCAAAAGATGAAAATCACGCGATTGGAGCCACCTTCTTCTTCAATATTATGCATTACGCATTAAGACCTTGGCCATGGATTTTAGTGGCTTTGGCATCCTTAGTAGTGTATCCAGATATAGCTAGTATTCAAGCGGCCTTTCCAAATGTAGAAGCCGGAAAATTAGGACACGATTTAGCTTATTCTGCAATGCTCACCAAATTGCCAGCTGGATTACTAGGATTGGTATTGGCATCTCTAGGAGCGGCCTATATGTCTACACTTTCTACCCATTTAAACTGGGGAGCTTCATATATTGTCAACGACGTATACAGACTCAACTTTGGAAAAAATTCTTCTGAAAAACACTTGGTTTTAGTAGGTAGAATTGCAACAGTATTACTGATGGTTTTTTCTGCTTTATTTGCCCTAGTGTTACAAAATGCTTTACAACTTTTTGACATCATTTTAATGTTTGGAGCAGGAACAGGACTGATCTTTATCCTGCGTTGGTTTTGGTGGAGAATTAATGCCTGGAGTGAGTTGTCTGCGATGGTTTCCTCTGGAATTATTTCCATTCTTCTCAATTTCACCTCCCTAGGGACATTGCTTTTTGCTGCAGAAGGTGGAGTCTTCCCTTCTTGGTTTAAATTTCCATTTGTTGTTTTGATTACCACAATTGTTTGGATAGCGGTTACCTATGCTACTCCAAAAGAAACAGATGTAACTCTTCAGAAATTCTACGATAAAATCAAACCAGGAGGTCCAGGTTGGAAAAAACAAGCAGCTGCGAGTAGTTCTTCAGATAAAAAATGGACTGTTCCATCAGGTATCTTAGCGGCATTACTCAGCGCTGTTCTCATCTATTCTGTGATGTTTTCTGTAGGTAATTTAATCTATGGAAACACGACAAAAGCCTTTAGTCTATTTGCTCTAGCCTTAGCAATGCTTATCTGGTTATTGCGTGTGTGGAAAAAACTGAAGAAGGACGTTTTTTAAAAGAATTTAAGCTTCTTTATTACTCTGAAATTCCTTGAGAATTTCTTTTGCTCTCTCGAGATCATCTTCTTTGACCATTAGTTGAACGATATCGCCTCCGTAGAATCCTGCAAGGACTCCGGAGGTGGCTCGGTCTTTATCTAAAGGGAAAATACCTTCTTCTTGAAGCAAGCCTTTTAAAAGCATAACTTCGATGGAAGACCCTGAAAAAAGCAATTGGTAACTCATCTTATTTTTTTAAAAGGTTCATATAACGAGCGACGTATTTTCCGAGAACGTCAAACTCAAGGTTGACTCTTGTGCCCACCTGGTATTGGTTAAAACGGGTATTCTCAAAAGTATAAGGGATGATGGCTACTGAAAAACCGTTGTCGGTTGCGTCTACAACTGTTAAACTCGTTCCATCAACAGTGATGGATCCTTTTTCGATCGTGGTATTTCCAGTTGAGGCATCATAACTAAAACTAAAGCGCCATGAGCCGTCTTCCTCTACTATTTTTTCACAAACTCCAACTTGATCGACGTGTCCTTGAACAATGTGTCCATCCAAACGGCTCCCCATAATCATGGCGCGTTCTAAGTTGATCTGGTCACCGACTTTCAAATCTCCGAGATTTGTTTTGTTAAGCGTTTCAGCGATTGCTGTTACTTTATAAGTATTTTGATCGCATTCCACTACAGTAAGACAGACGCCATTGTGAGCAACACTTTGATCAACTTGAAGTTCAGCGGCTAAAGGACTTGTAATAGTAAAGTGGATATTCCCAGCGTCTTGCTCTATTTTAGAGAGGCTTCCAAAAGTTTCAATGATCCCTGTAAACATGTGTCGTTTTTATTAGCTAATTTTACAGCTCAAAGTTACTTAATAAGCAGCAAACTGTATGCAAGAAGCAAAAAAAATAAAAGTAGGGATCTCCATAGGGGATCTCAATGGTATTGGATGTGAACTGGTTCTAAAGACCTTTTTAGACCCCAGAATGTTGGAGTTGTGTACACCTGTAGTTTTTGCTTCCAACAAGTCCATTAGCACTTGGTTAAAACTTCTCAACTATCAAATAAATTTTAATGGTGTTGGTACTTCAGAGGAGTCACTTGACGGGAAATTTAATGTGGTTAACGTTTGGAAAGATCAACCAGAAATCACCCCTGGAGTATCAAACCAAACCGGAGGCACCTATGCTTTAAAATCACTTCAAGCGGCTGTTAAGGCTCTAAAAAATAACAGTGTCGATGTTCTGGTAACAGCTCCAATAGACAAGAGCAACATACAGTCAGAATCATTTAAATTTCCAGGACATACGGATTATTTAGCTCAAGAATTGGAAGGGAAAAGTTTGATGTTTATGATCTCCTCTAAATTAAGAGTTGGACTTTTAACGGATCACATTCCCATTAAATCGATTAGCGATCACATTACCCCTGAGCTCATCGTCGAAAAAGTAACCACCGTTGTAAAAACCCTACAAAGGGATTTTGGGATATCAAAGCCTAAAATCGCCTTATTGGGAATCAATCCGCATAGTGGCGATCAAGGAGTTATTGGTAGTGAAGACGATCAAACCTTAAAGCCTACCATAGTAAAATTACAAGAAGAAGGGAATATGGTCTTTGGACCCTATGCTGCTGATGGATTTTTTGGTTCTGAAAACTACAAGAATTTTGATGCGATATTGGCAGCTTATCACGACCAGGGATTGATTCCTTTTAAAACGCTTTCGTTTGGTCAAGGGGTTAACTACACAGCTGGCTTGTCTAAGATTCGAACTTCTCCCGATCACGGGACTGCATTTGATATAGCCGGTAAAGGAATTGCGAACGAACACTCTTTTAAAGAAGCTATTTTTTTGGCCATCCAATTGTACAAAGACCGTAGTCAGTACGATGAATTGACTTCAAACCCTTTAGAAAAGGTCAATTTGAAGAATATGAAAAGAAAGAATTAAAACCGCTTTTTAAAGGAGGATTATTCTGCTAATATTTTTGTTAATAAATTGTTTATTAATATAATAATAGTATCTTTGCACCCGCCTTTTAGGTAAATTGTGAACGTTTCAATCACTCGCAAAATGAAAAATAAGGAGTTTGACATTCCTTTTACAGGATTAAAGCAGGGGAAACACGAGTTTGAATACGCGATCGATAATTCGTTCTTTGAGGACTTTAACTATGATGAGTTTAACAGTGCCAATCTTAAGGTTGAGCTGATTTTAAACAAACTGAGCAGCTTTATGGAAGCTGAGATTAAAACTAGCGGAAGTGTCAATGTCAATTGTGACTTAACGGACATCCCTTTTGATCTTCAAATCCAAGCTGAATTAGATTTAGTGATTAAATTTGGAGATGAGTACGATGACGAAAATGAATCGTTATTAATTATTCCACATCACGATCACAAAATTAATCTCTCACAGTATTTCTATGAGATGTCAGTTTTAGCAGTTCCACTCAAGAGGGTTCATCCAGGAGTAGAAGACGGTAGTCTATCGTCACCAGCTTTGGAATTGTTGGAAGAGTTATCGGTTAAAGAACTAAAAGAAGAATCAAAAGAAGATCATACGGATCCTAGATGGGATGCATTAAAAAAGTTAAAAACGGATAAAAATAAGTAACAATGGCACATCCAAAGAGAAAAATATCAAAAACGAGAAGAGACAAGAGAAGAACTCATTACAAAGCGACTGCGCCAACAATTGCTAAGGATCCAACTACTGGAGAATTACACCTTTACCACAGAGCGCACTGGCACGAAGGAAAACTTTATTACAGAGGTCAAGTATTGATTGATCAAACTGAAGAAGTTTCAGCATAAGTCGTTATATCGCATTTAACTATAGATTACTCTCACCTTCAAGTGAGAGTTTTTTTGTTAAAAAAGTCAATAAAAACCGGTATTTTGACTAAAAGTGATCATTTTTTACTAATTTTCACTTTAAATTGGAATTTTTCTCCAAATTTTATCAAATTCAGACTATGACCAAAACAACAGCTGCTATAACCGCTGTGGGATCTTATATTCCTGATTTTGTGCTTTCCAATGCTTTGTTGGAAACCATGGTTGATACCAATGATGAGTGGATTACGACTCGAACTGGTATCAAAGAAAGACGTTTGTTAAAAGACAAAGACAAAGGAACTTCTTATTTGGCAATTCAAGCCGCTAAGGATTTAATTGAAAAGAAACAGTTAGATCCTTCTGAAATTGACCTGGTTTTAATAGCAACAGCTACTCCTGACTTAGCTGTGGCCTCTACAGCTGCCTATGTAGCTTCTAATATTGGAGCAACCAATGCTTTTTCTTATGACCTTCAAGCTGCTTGTTCGAGCTTCCTTTATGGGATGTCTACTGCTTCAGCATATATTGAAAGTGGTCGCTATAAAAAAGTTTTGCTTATAGGGGCTGATAAGATGTCTTCGATTATTGATTATACCGATAGAGCAACCTGTATTATTTTTGGTGATGGTGCTGGAGCAGTGCTTTTCGAACCCAATACAGAGGGTTATGGCTATCAGGATGAATATTTGAGAACTGATGGAGTTGGAAGAGATTTTCTAAGGATTGAAGCTGGAGGATCCCTCTTACCAGCCAGCGAAGAAACCGTAAAAAACAAACAGCATTACGTCTATCAAGATGGAAAAACCGTATTTAAGTTTGCGGTATCCAATATGGCTGATGCTGCCGCTAAAATAATGGAGCGCAATAAGCTCACTCATGACGATGTCAATTGGTTAGTGCCACATCAAGCCAATAAGCGAATCATCGATGCAACTGCTAATCGAATGGATTTAGCTCCTGAAAAGGTGATGATGAATATTGAGCACTATGGAAATACTACATCGGCTACTTTACCGTTATTATTAGCAGACTATGAACAACAATTAAAAAAGGGAGATTCTCTAGTTTTTGCCGCCTTTGGTGGTGGATTTACTTGGGGAGCATCCTATTTAACCTGGGCTTATGACCCCTCATAAATTAAAAACAACTAAATCACAATACTATGGATGTTAAAGAAATTCAACAACTGATTAAATTCGTAGCAAAATCTGGAGCAAGTGAAGTAAAACTTGAGATGGAAGATTGGAAGATTACCATTAAAACGGGATCTGCTCAAAGATCTTCTGATGTTACTTATATACAGCAAGCTCCTGTTGCTGCAGCTCCCGCTGTAATGCAAGCTGCCGCGCCTGAAGCAGCACCAGCTGCTGCTCCCGAAGCTGCTGCGGATGACAACAGCAAATACATCACCGTAAAATCTCCAATTATTGGAACTTTTTACAGAAAACCATCTCCAGACAAACCTAATTTTGTTGAGGTTGGATCTTCAATAGCTGAGGGAGACCCACTTTGTGTGATCGAAGCGATGAAGTTATTCAATGAAATTGAGAGTGAAGTTTCTGGAAAAATTGTCAAAGTATTAGTTGACGATGCTTCACCAGTTGAATTTGATCAACCTTTATTCTTAGTAGACCCATCATAGGGATTTCTAGTAACCAATCTATCAACTAATTAAACGTCTTATGTTTAAAAAAATATTAATTGCCAATAGAGGAGAAATCGCATTGAGGGTTATTAGAACCTGTCGAGAAATGGGGATTAAGACCGTGGCGGTTTACTCAAAAGCTGACGAAGAGAGTTTGCATGTTCGCTTTGCGGATGAGGCGGTATGTATCGGACCAGCACAGAGTAGTGAATCCTACTTAAAGATTCCTAATATCATTGCTGCTGCTGAGATCACCAATGCTGATGCCATTCATCCTGGGTATGGATTCTTATCTGAAAACGCCAATTTTTCAAAGATCTGTGCGGAACACAAGATTAAGTTTATCGGAGCTTCTGCCGAGATGATCAATAAAATGGGAGATAAGGCGACTGCTAAAGAAACCATGAAGAATGCAGGAGTTCCTACGATTCCTGGTTCTGACGGACTTCTTAAAGATGTCAAAGAGGCTAAGAAATTAGCAAAAGAAATAGGCTATCCAGTCATGATTAAAGCGACTGCTGGTGGTGGAGGAAAAGGGATGCGTGCCGTTTGGTCTGAAGACAAAATGGAAGCCTTATTTGAATCTGCAGTACAAGAAGCAACAGCCGCTTTTGGAAATGGGGGGATGTATATGGAAAAACTCATCGAAGAGCCGCGTCATATCGAAATTCAAATTGTAGGTGATCAAAATGGAAAAGCCTGTCATCTTTCAGAACGCGACTGTTCGATTCAACGTAGACACCAAAAACTGACTGAAGAAACGCCTTCTCCATTTATGACTGATGAGCTTCGTCAGAAAATGGGAGATGCGGCTGTTCTGGCAGCTGAGTCTATTCAATATGAAGGAGCGGGAACCATTGAATTTTTAGTGGACAAACACCGAAATTTCTACTTTATGGAGATGAATACGCGTATTCAAGTAGAACATCCTATCACCGAACAAGTGATCGATTACGATTTGATTCGCGAGCAGATTTTAGTAGCTGCTGGTGTTCCAATTTCAGGAAAAAATTACGTTCCAAAGCTTCACTCTATCGAGTGTAGAATCAACGCGGAAGATCCCTATAACGACTTTAGACCAAGTCCTGGTAAAATTACTACCCTTCACACTCCTGGAGGGCATGGAATACGCCTAGACACTCACGTCTATAGCGGTTATGTGATTCCTCCACATTACGATTCGATGATCGCTAAGTTAATCACTACTGCTCAGACAAGAGAAGAGGCGATTAACAAGATGAAAAGAGCATTGGATGAGTTTGTAATTGAAGGAATAAAAACGACCATACCATTTCATCGACAGCTGATGGATCACCCTGATTATATCGCTGGAAATTACACTACAAAATTCATGGAGAGTTGGGAAATGGAGCCTCAGGCTTAAACTCTTTCAATCATCAATTAAACCCCCGTTCTGATCTAGTTCGGGGGTCTTTTTTTGTATATTTAATACATGAAAGGATTTAGTTATTGGGAGCTTCAAAGCTGGTTTACAAATGTTGACTTCTGTATTATCGGTAGTGGAATTGTTGGACTTAATTGCGCACTGAGTCTTAGAGAACAATATCCCAAAGCTAAAATTATGGTATTGGATAAGGGGATTCTACCCAAAGGAGCGAGTACTAAAAATGCTGGCTTTTCTTGTTTTGGGTCTATTTCAGAAATCGTAGCAGATTTAAAATCTCACTCCCAGCAAGAGGTGATTGATTTGGTTCGAACGCGATGGGAGGGTGTTCAACTTCTCAAATCGAGATTAGGAGAAAAAGCGATTGGCTACCAAAATAATGGAGGCTATGAAGTCTTTTTTAATCAAGAGGATTTTCAAAATTCTCTGGATCATTTAGACCCTGTAAACAGGATGCTTGAGGAGGTGTTTCCATCAACTCCATTTCATGTATATCCAAATAGGTTTCAATTTGAAAACTGTGTCAACGCTTATATAGGATCTCCTTTTGAAGGCCAGATCAATACGGGTGAAATGATGAAACGACTCATCTATATCGCACAGTCCGAAGAGATTCAACTACTTTATGGGATGGAGGTTCAATCGTTTACGCAACTTTCTAACAAAGTCCAGATTCACACTAGTGAAGGTGATTTTGACACTTCTAAATTGCTAATAGCTACAAATGGTTTTGCTTCTCAGATGTTTAAAGAAGACATTAAACCCGCTCGTGCTCAAGTGATGATCACAAAGCCAATCGACAACTTAAAGATCAAGGGTGTTTTTCATATGGATGAAGGCTATTATTACTTTAGAAATGTAGATAATCGCATCCTAATTGGTGGCGCTCGAAATCTCGATTTTAAGGCTGAAGAATCAACTGTTTTTGAAACAACTGATAAAATCATCAATCAACTTCACAAAGTGCTGAGTGAAGTTGTTTTACCACATACTTCTTATGAAATCGATCACCAATGGTCCGGCATTATGGGTGTAGGAATACAAAAAGGACCTATTGTTAAGGCCCTTTCTGATGATGTGTATTGTGGTGTTCGTCTTGGTATGGGCGTAGCAATTGGCTCAGCAGTTGGAGCGCAACTCGCTAATCTTGCCCATTAGAACCATTGACTCCAAGGAATTCTGCTCAATAATAAAATCAATCCAATAGCGTAAAAGACACCAATGGTCTTAAATTTTTTGACAGCTTCCATTTGCTTTTTGTGTTTAGACCATCCAATGGTGATAAAGACGATTGCAAGGATGTTTACAAAGGGATGTTCTACTGCGAGAAGTCTAGCAACAGAATCCAAACCTCCCATGCCTTGCTTTTGAATTGCATTAAGACCGTTAGGGGATACAAAATACAATGCTAATCCAATAACTAATTGCAAGTGTGAAAGAATAAGGGCAAAAAGACTCAATCGAAGGTCTTTTCCCATGTCGAAAAACGCCTTATTGGTTTTCCAACCTTTTAGTGCGTTAAAAACAGCATAGATAAGTACTAATAGAACAATGTATGCAAAATAAGAGTGTAGTGTTAAAATATAAGTGTAGGCCATGATGAATAATTTTTCGTAAATGTACATAAAAAAACCCCGTCATAGACGAGGTTTTTAGTTCTTGTAAAGAAGGTTCTTAGAAACGGTATTTTAATGAAGCGTTCCAAGTTTGACCAAATCCAAACCATACCGAGTTGCGAACATCTACACCATTCCAAGTAGTAGAGTTGGCATCTGCATGAATGTTGGTATTGGATTCAGCAATGTATACTGTATCAAATAAGTTATTGATGTTGACACGTAAGCTTAAGTTGCTGCTTAAATAAGCAGTTGCTCCTAAGTCAGCAATTCCATAAGATGGTAATTTAAGGGCTCCAGCATTGTTTGCTTGAGTAAACGCTGAATCGGTGATTGAGTAATCAGCATAAAGTCCATCAACGAATCGGTAACCAAAATCAAGGCTAACCCCTTCCATACGATAAACTGCTTCGATATACGATGTAAACTGAGCAGCATCTCCTACTTTAGCACCGTTAGTGTAAAGTTTTCCAGTACCGATGGATTGTTGGTTCTCATCAAATAGTTCAGCTTCAAAATCTTTGGTATACCTCCAATCTCCTAAAGAAAGCATTCCGCGAAGTTTGAATCGGTACGTAGGATTGTATTCTGCTTCTAATTCAATTCCTTGGTGTAATACATCAATGTTTTTGAATTGTGCAAATCCGTCCACTCCAAGTTGGTTGGTTAAGGAACGGCTCACAAAACGATTTCCCCAAGTAGTTGAGTAAGCATTGATGTTTAGGTTGAATGACTTTGAAGTGTATCCGTATCCGAATTCAATCGATTTGATTTCTTCGTTTTGAAGATCTTGATTTACGATATTCGCATAGTTAGGGAATACGGCATCAAAGTTTGGTTGTCTTGAAATGTAACCAGCGTTGAAGAAGATATTAGACTTCTCATTGATGTTGATATTCGATCCACCTTTGATATAACCACCACCAACATTTTCTTTGTTAGAAACAGGATTGTTTGGTTGATCAAAATAATCCAATCTCTGGAATGATTGATTTGATAAACCAGCTTGTAATACAGCTGTTAATTTGTTGTCGTTGTTGTATTCAACCATGGTGTTCACACCTTGCCAACCCACTTTACCGATGTTGTAGTAATCCATTTTAGGACCGCGAATACCAGTGTTTTTAAATGGAGAGGCTTCAACTAAAGTCTCGATGATTTGACCAGCTGAGTTTTTGTTCCCAGTTGAATAGTAACCGTCTAAACCTAATAAATCGTTTAAGACACGGTAGTGATATCCAGTGTAGTCTCTTAAATCAACTCCTACAGAATATCTGAATTTACCACTTTTGATATCCAATGAAGAGATCGCTCCAACCCAGTCATGAGAGTTCATAGAAGCTCTACGTACGAGTACAGAACGGTTTACATTGTCATCTCTAAATCCGTTAGATCCAATGCGAGATCCAACAAATTTGCTGATGGATCCAGAATAAGGATTTGTTGTTTGAATATTGTTAGCAACTACGGCATCGTAATCGATGAATCCATTTGCTAAACGAGAACCTCTACCGTTTTCTAAGTAGTGTTCGGTTAAGTCTTTGTTGAATGGAAGTAAATCCGCTACAGAAGATCTGTAGTTGTTTCCTCTTGGTCCTGTTCCTCCTCCACGTCCAGCAGATCCGTATAATGAAGTTGCAAGTGATACGTTTTTAGAGATTTGGTAATCCCAGTTTAAGGTAGCAAGTGGCTTGTTGTAGAAGTTTCTTCTCAAGTTATACTCTTCACCTCTAAGGATACCACCATTGGTATTCCATCGCTGATCGATTCCAGCTTTACCAAAGTTTTGGTAATCTCTTATAGAAACCCAAGCATCACGTTGGTGGTGCCATTGACCTGCTCCTAAGAATGAAAAGTTTACCGAGTGTTTGGAATCTTCTGGAGCGTATCCAACTGCAAAGAAATACGTTAATCCTTCTCCGCTAGTGTTGTAAACATATCCATCTCCTTGCCATTTAGACAATAAAATTGACGATGCCCAACCGTTGTCGTTTTTACCAGTGTTGTAAACAAATGAAGTTTTGCGGTATCCGTCGTTCCCCATTACTTGAGTCAAGGATCCCCCTTCAGCTACAGCAGCAGTTTTTGTGAAAATAGAAACAGTTCCTCCCACAGATGGTACAGCAAGACGCGATGCTCCTAAACCTCTCTGAATTTGAATTCCTGAAGCAACATCTGTTAAACCTTGCCAGTTAGACCAATACACCCATCCATTTTCCATATCATTCACCGGCTGACCATTGATCAAAAATGAAGTGTTGCGTTGATCAAATCCTCTTAAAGAGATTCTAGAGTCTCCATAACCACCACCTTGTTTGGTAGCGTATACACCTGGAGTGGTGTTCATGATCTCTGGGAATTCTAAGTTCCCTACTTTTAAAGCAATTTCACTTGCTTTAATTGATGTTACTGCCACTGGAGTAACACGTTCTTGAGCAACATCAATCACTTTGGATTGAAGTACTACTACTTCTTCTAATTCAACCGTAGACGATGACGTTTCGGTTTCTTGAGCAAAGGTGATTGTAGCTGCTAAGCAACATACAATCGAAGTGAGCATTTTTTTCATGTAATGAATTAAAGTTTAATTTTATCCTGCAAAACTACAGAAGATCTAACATTGAATGTTAGGGAACTGTTAATTTTAGCACTACAAATTTAGTAAAATTTAACATATTATAGGAAAATAGTACTTTTTTTGTAGAAAATAAGACATAAAAAGCTCAACAAAACCGTGTTTAGCTCAAATAACGTTTCAGAAGATGGGTTGTTGAAGGATCGTGATCTCCTTGAGCAGTCCCTTCCATGTCTTTTAAAATGGTATTGGCTAATTGCTTTCCGAGTTCTACACCCCATTGGTCATAACTGTAGATGTTCCAAATCACTCCTTGAACAAAGATTTTATGTTCATAGGCGGCTATGAGCGAACCAAGCGATTTCGGTGTTAATTGATCGATTAAAAAGGTGTTGGTCGGTTTATTCCCTTCAAAAACTTTAAATGGAATAATGTGTTCAACGCTTTTTAAATCAGTTCCTTTAGCTTCAAACTCAGCGATGACTTCTTCTTTAGTTTTACCTTTACAAAGAGCTTCCGTTTGCGCGAAGAAATTGGACATCAATTTATCGTGATGATCTTGTTTTTGGTGGAGCGATTTTTTGTAACCGATAAAATCCGTTGGAATTATTTTGGTTCCTTGGTGTATTAGTTGGAAGAAGGCGTGTTGTGAGTTGGTTCCTGGCTCTCCCCAGATAATGGTACCTGTTTGATAGGTTACCTTTGCACCTGAACGGTCGACATACTTCCCATTACTTTCCATAATCCCTTGTTGCAAATAAGCAGCAAAACGGCTTAAATATTGTGTGTATGGAATGATAGCCTCTGATTCAGCACCGTGGAAATTAGCATACCACACACTGATAAGCGCCATCATCACTGGAATATTATCTTGAAAATCTGCCGATTTAAAATGATCGTCCATTGCTCTTGCTCCTTCTAAAAGGCCTTCAAAATGATCATAACCTACCGAAAGGGCAATCGATAATCCAACTGCACTCCAAAGAGAGAAACGACCTCCGACCCAATCCCACATAGGGAAAACGTTTTCAAGGTCAATTCCAAAGTTCTCAATCGCCTCTAGATTGGTCGATACTGCAGCAAAATGTTTTGCAACATCTGCTTCTGAAGCAGTTTCTAAAAACCAATTTTTAATAGTGGTTGCATTGCTAAGTGTTTCTTGAGTAGTAAATGTTTTTGAAACCACTACAAAAAGGGTTGTTTCAGGGTTAAGACCCTTGATCACTTCTGATACGTGATCGCCATCCACATTGCTTACAAAGTGCATCTTGAGATGGTTTTGATAATAAGCAAGTGCTTCGACAACCATGGCTGGTCCTAAGTCAGAACCGCCAATTCCAATATTAACCACATCGGTAAAAGCCTTGCCGGTATATCCTTTTTTAGATCCAGAAATCACCGCATTTGAAAAAGCTTTAATTTTTGCTTTTACAGAAGCAACTTCAGCCATCACATTCTCACCATTAACTCTGATATCTGCAGAAGGATTTGCTCTTAGAGCTGTGTGCAATACCGCTCTGTTTTCTGTTTCGTTGATTAAATCTCCAGAGAAGTACTTATCGATTGCATCTTTTAAATTTACTTCATTTGCGAGCTCCAATAAAAGGGCTCTAGTTTTATCCGAAATACAGTTTTTAGAGTAATCAAAAGCAAAATCGTTCCACTGGATAAAGAAATCTTCAGCTCTGTTGGATTCTGCTTTAAAAAGTTCTAAAATCTGATCTTTTTTAGCTGTTGTAAAATGAGACGCAAGTTCGTTCCACGCCTTGGTTTGTGTAGGGTTTGTTTTTCCTAATGCCATAATTATTCTGATTGTGCAAAGGATTCATTGAAAAATCCAATGCAATCCAATTGAGATTTAACCGGGTTAATGGTATTGATATATGTAAGTCTAGATGGTTCAGGGAGCGGTTTAGCCTTGGGAAGCTTTTCCTTAAGAGGATCCACTTGTCTGCCGTTTTTCCAAAAGCGATAGCACACATGTGGCCCAGAGGTGTTTCCTGTCATACCTACCCATCCAATCACATCGCCTTGTTTGACGTAATCGCCATTTTTAACCTTGCGTTTACTCATGTGAAGGTATTGAGTTGAATAGGTATTGTTATGTCTAATTTTAACGTAGTTACCATTGGCTCTTGTATATGAAGCAGCAATAACCCTTCCGTTTGCTGTCGCCATGATTGGGGTTCCTACCTTTGCCGCATAATCGGTTCCTTTATGTGGCTTCACCTTGTTTCCGTAGTAGGAAATTCTCCTTTTGAGATTGTAACGAGAAGAAATACGACTAAAATTTACAGGAGCTCTTAAAAAGGCTCTTCTGAGATTTTCTCCCTGATCGTCAAAGTATTCAATGATGTTTTCGTTCTCTGGAGAAGGATGTCTAAAGGCGTAAAAGGCTTTACCGTTGTGTTCAAAATAAGCCGCTTTAATAGGTCCCATTCCTACATAAGTGTTGTCATTGATATAGTGCTCGTCGTAGATCACTTTGAACTTGTCTCCTTTTGAGAGTCTCCAAAAGTCAATAGTCCAAGCGTAGATAGCCGCTAAATTATGAGTAACATCATAATCGATTCCCTGATCTAAAATTGCTTCAGACAAAGAAGTGGTAATCACTCCAGAAGCCTCGCGTTCTACTGATTTGATTTCTCTTTCTTTTCGCTCTAAGCTTACCTTATCTCTCAGATCGACAATAGCGTAATTAACCTTGTCAATTTCATAGATAAAAAGCTCTGCTTTATTGATAGAGTCCTTAGATTTTAAGATGGTATAAGGTCTTCCAACTCGAATCTTTCTCAAGTCAAAAATAGCTCTGTTCTTTTTAGTAGTTAACGAGTGAATTTCAGGATAACCAACGCGGTGTTTAAGAAGCAATTCACCAAAACTATCTCCCGACTTAACAGTATCTCTAACAACTTCGAACAGATTGAGATTAAAGCCATAGTACATACTGTCTTTAGCTTTCTTTTCTTTAACAGTAGTTGTTTCTTCAAGTTCTGGGAGCTCCAATGATTCTTTATCGGAAGAGGAAGCGAATATAATAGAGCTGATCACTACAATTGAAAATGCTGTCAAGAGTAGTTTAAATTTTTTGCTTTTTAGTAAATGAGCTAAGAGTTCCCTTGCTTCCATGCTGCAAAATTAATAAATCCCTTCAATTATCGGGATTAAAAAAAGAAAAAGCCCGAATTCATGACTCGAGCTTTTTCATTAACCAACCAAACTTTATAAATTATGAAAAACTTATTTTAAGTACAGGGAACCACCCCTGCACTGACAAATTTATAAAGAGCGTTGATCTCCAAGGGTGTTTTTAACGATTTTTAACGCAAAGTTTAACAGATCTCAATAAAATTTTAAGAATTAGATCTAATGTAGGGCGTTAAAAATTAGCGTCGCCTTGGCTGGTCCCACCTCTTGTATGAGATCTTCAACCGAAAGTTCTTTTATTTTTGAAAGTGATTTGTATTTGGAAAGAAGTTGTTCAACGGTCTTTGGGCCAATCCCTTCAATGGACTCTAACTCTGAATTAAAAGCTGATTTGCTTCTCAGGTTTCTGTGAAAGCTAATACCAAATCGATGGGCTTCATTTCGAAGGCGTTGTACAATTTTTAAACTCTCTGATTTTTTATCCAGATATAGCGGAATTGAATCTCCAGGAAAATAGATTTCTTCCAATCGTTTAGCGATTCCAATAATAGCTATTTTACCTCTTAGACCCAGTTGTTCAAGCGCTTTTAAAGCAGAGGACAACTGTCCTTTGCCACCGTCGATGACAATGAGTTGGGGTAGGGGCTCCCCTTCTCTTTGAAGGCGTTTATAACGCCTGAGCACTACTTCCTCCATGGAAGCAAAATCATCTGGTCCTTCAACGGTTTTAATCTTAAAATGTCTGTAATCCTTTTTAGAAGGTTTTCCGTCTTTAAACACCACACAGGCTGCCACTGGGTTGGTCCCTTGAATATTGGAATTGTCAAAACACTCGATATGTCGAGGTTCCTCACTTAACCTAAGGTCTTTCTTCATCTGAGCCATGATGCGATCGACGTGTTTATCTGGATTGACTAATTGAAGCTGCGTAAGGACGTCTTTTCGGTAAAAGAGGGCATTTCTATGAGAGAGCTCTATGAGTCTTTTTTTGTCACCTGTTTTAGGAATGGTGATTTTTAATCCTTTAGGTACCAACACTTCAAAGGGCAGATAGATTTCTTTTGAAATACTGGGGTATTTTTCTTTGATAGCCAAGATTGCATACTCTAAAAGCTGCTCTTGTGTTTCGTTTAGTTTCTTTTTGATCTCGAGGGTATGAGAGCGAATAATGGCTCCTTGAACTACTTCTAAATAATTGACATAGGCATGGGTTTGATCGGCGATGATGCTGAAGACATCGACATTGTCAATCTTTGGATTTACTACAGTTCGTTTGGATTGATATTTTGAGAGTAACTCTAATTTTTCCTTGTACAGTTGAGCTTCTTCAAATTCCATACGATCTGATTTTTCGAGCATCTTTTGTTTAAAAAGCTTTAAGGCCTTATTGAGTTTTCCCTTTAAAATCGATTGAACTGCTTTGATGTCTTCACTGTATTGAGCTTCTGTCTGCAGGCCTTCACAGGGGGCTTTACAGTTCCCCATATGATATTCCAAGCATCGCTTGTAGTTCTTGGCCTCTATTTTGGAAGCAGAGAGATCATAGTTACAAGATCGAAGTGGATAGAGTTCGTGAATTAATTCAAGAAGCGCTCTTATGGTTTTAGGATTGGTATAGGGCCCGTAATAGGTTCCATTCTTAGGAAGGAGTTTTCTAGTGGAGAACACTCTTGGATAAGGTTCTTTTGCAATACAAATCCAAGGATAGGTTTTGTCATCCTTGAGCAGTATATTATAGCGAGGCTTGTTTTTCTTTATGAGATTGTTTTCCAACAAAAGGGCATCAGTTTCTGTGGGAACCACAATGTGTTTGATGGATTGAATCTTGGAGACTAAGATTCTAGTTTTAGCATCATCGTGTTTTTTAGCAAAGTAAGAACTCACTCGCTTTTTGAGGTTTTTGGCCTTTCCAATATAGATAATGGTCCCTTTTGAGTCGTAAAATTGATAGACTCCTGGGCTCGAAGGAAGCGAGGTTAATTGTATGTCAATTGAAGCACTTTCCACTTGTGACGAAGGTAGTAATTAATTGTATCTTTGTTTTGGTATAAATCACAAAAGGTGGATAAAAAAACACTGAGAAAACACTACAGCGATTTAAGGGCTAAATTGAGCTCTCAAGAGATGGATTCGATGAGTTTAGCTATTGCGAATCGACTCATAGAGCTTCCTATTTGGAAGGCTCAGTACTATCATTTGTTTTTGCCAATCGAGCAAAAAAACGAGATTAACACCGAGTACATTCTCTCTATTATTCAAGGAAAAGACAAAGAGGTATTAGTACCCAAGGTTGTTGGAGCGGAACTCAAACACTATTTGTTACTCGATTCTACTTCTCTTGTTGTCAATAAATGGGGAATCCCTGAGCCGGTAGACGGTATCGAAATCGATCCCAAAAAAATGGATGTGGTATTTGTTCCCTTATTGGCATTTGACCAGCAGGGACATCGTATTGGATATGGAAAAGGGATGTACGATGGATTTTTAGCCCAGTGTAGAGATGATGTCTTAAAAATTGGCCTTAGTTTTTTTGATGCTGAAGAAAAATTTGCAGAAGTCTTTTCTAGCGATATTCCACTAAACTACTGTATTACCCCCGATAGAATTTATAAATTTTAATAGGCTTTAATGCTTATGAAAAATAGTTTTTGATGTTAAATGTCAAAAATATTTTACATTAAGTAAGTTGTTTTTATATATTTGTAAAAAATATTTTACATTATGAAAACAATACTATTTCCTCATTCCTATAAAAAATGGTCGAGTATTATTTTTTATACCACCTTGATTTTTGGATCCTATATCTGGTTTTCGGAAACAACTTTTGAATTCTTTAATATGAAAGTGTTCTCTGTTTTAGGTGATGATACGATCTTACGAACAGAAACTACTGAGAACATCATTGGAAATCACGCCCTTCAATGGATCGACAATAACGTATTAGACGAGCTATTGACATTGATTATCGTGATCAGTGGGCTTATGGCATCCTTTAGCCGAGAACCAATAGAAGATGAACTCATCGCTAAACTACGAATGGATAGCTTGACTATATCGCTCTATATCAATTATGGAATATTGTTATTAGCAACGCTTTTTGTTTATGAATTAACTTATTTTCACGTAATGGTTGTTCAGTTGTTTTTAATCATATTGGTGTTCAATTTGATTTTCAAATACAAACTTCACCAACACTACAAAGACTAAGAGATGAAGAACAATATCAAGATGTATAGAGCAAAGTATGATGTCACCCAAGAGGATCTCTCTAAGAAGTTAGGAGTGTCCAGGCAAACCATCAATTCTATTGAGAACAACAAGTATTTCCCTTCTTTAGAATTAGGACTTCAAATGGCACAAATATTTGAGTGTAAGGTAGATGATCTGTTTAGTCTCGACTAAGCAGATTTTGGAAAGACTTTCTTACTAAAGACTAAGAGAATTCCAACTCCAGTACTGATTGCGGTATCTGCAATATTAAAGACCGGTTGAAAAAATTGTAATTGATTTCCTCCTATAAAAGGCATCCAGTTTGGCCATGTCGTATCAATGAGCGGAAAGTAGAGCATATCGACTACTTTTCCATGAAACAGTTTACTGTATGGAACTTCTGCCATCCACGAAGCAATTTGACCGTTGGAATGATTGAATATTAGTCCATAGAAAACGGAATCAATGATGTTGCCAAGTGCTCCAGCAAAGATGAGAATCTGAGCAATAATCAAGAGTTTTGGACCCTTGTTTTTAACTGTGTGCACCACCCAATAACCAATTGCGGTAATGGCTACTAATCGAAAAAGGGTTAAAAATAGTTTAGCCGAGGATTCTGCAATGGGAAGAATATCGCTTAGTTTGGTTCCCCAGGCCGCTCCCTCATTTTCTATAAATAAAATTTTAAACCAAGAAAAGACCTCTACTGACTCTCCTAAATAAAAATGAGTTTTTACATAGATTTTAGACCACTGATCAACAATCAATAGCAATAGTACAAATAGGGATACTTTTTTTAGATTCATAGGTTTTCGTTCGCTCAAAAATACAATTATTTATTTGCTTTTATAAGTTGAATGTGTCCAATTT
>Ga0102948_1000122_pt1 | contig 28453 bp, 26 predicted proteins | sample SalPonA_A_H2O_MG_FD_78211 | JGI IMG/M metagenome (GOLD analysis project Ga0102948, IMG submission 78211) | Water microbial communities from South San Francisco under conditions of wetland restoration - Salt Pond MetaG R2A_A_H2O_MG | ecosystem: Environmental > Aquatic > Non-marine Saline and... | reverse complement strand
TATTCAAAAGCATTAGATTTATTAGATCGTTACGATTATCAACTTTTATCCGTACCCGAATTTGGTAGTCAAGAGCTTTATCAAATATCGTATTTTGAAGCAAGAAAAGCGATTGACAAATTAGCTTTACAAACGTTTCATTCCAAACTATTTGGGATTGAAAAAGATGATTCATTTAAAGGATCTCTAGAAAATATATATCAGACTTTTGACGGTAAAGATCTTTATAAAACTCTAGAAGAAAAAGCAGCACATTTACTGTACTTCGTAGTGAAAAATCACTCATTCACAGATGGAAACAAAAGAATTGCAGCTTATTTATTTGTTTGGTTTTTAGATAAAAACCATAATTTAATTAACAAATTTGGTGCTAAAATAATTACTGATCATACATTGGTTGCGCTAACGTTGTTAATAGCTGAAAGCAATCCATTAGATAAAGAAATGATGATAAAGATTACTGTTAACCTATTGTCTAATTCAGATAGTTAAAACCCTATATCTTCTATATCGTCCTCTGTAAGGTCAATAGGAGGTTCTTTACCCTCTTCTGCTTTTGGATCACAGTCAACAACTATATTGAGTTCTTCAGGAGCTTCAAACTCTCCCTGAGAGATTCCTAGGTCTTCTAATGACCAGTTCCTTCTCATATAGTTGGCCCAGATAGGAAGTGCCATGGAGGCTCCTTGTCCGTATTGAATAGAATTAAAGTGCATGGAGCGATCTTCACCTCCAACCCAAACAGCAGTAACTAGATTGGGAACCATTCCCATAAACCATCCATCGGATTGATTTTGAGTTGTACCTGTTTTTCCTGCAATTGGGTTTTTAAACTCATATGGATATCCTGTAACAATTTCACTGTAATAGGGATTCCACTGTTCTGCTCCAACAGTTCGAAGACGAATACCCGATCCTCCTTCAGTTACCCCTTCAAGTAGTTTGACAACAGTGTAGGCAACATCTTCACTCATCACATCTTTAGTCTGAGGTACCGATTGATATAAAATAGTTCCGTTCTTGTCCGTAATATGAGTCACCATTACCGGTTTTACGTATACTCCTTTATTGGCAAAAGTTCCATAGGCTCCCACAACTTCCAATACATTGATATCAGGAGTACCCAATGCAATAGAAGGAACAGGTAAAATATTAGATTTCATTCCTAGGTTCTTGATCAGTTGAACAACAGGTTTTGGTCCAACCTTGTCCATGACCTGAGCCGTAATTGAATTAACGGATCCTGCCAAAGCCTTCTTAAGAGTTAACATAGTTCCTGAATAGGTCCCTCCTGAGTTCTTGGGACACCATTTTTCCATATTTCCGTGCTTTCTAGGAGCAATACAATACTGAGTATCTGGCAAGGTTTCACAAGGGGATAATCGTAGTTGATCAATAGCCGCTGCATAGACAAAGGGTTTAAAAATAGATCCTGCTTGTCGAGCTCCCTGATAGACGTTATCGTATTGGAAATGGCGATAGTTAATTCCTCCTACCCATGCCCTTACATGCCCTGTTTTAGGTTCCATTGAGAGCATAGCAGACCTAAAGAAGGATTTGTAATAACGAATGGAATCCATAGGAGTCATCACTGTATCACGCTCTTTGTTTTCAGCGGTCCAGTCAAAGACCGTCATCGAACGAGGCACTTCAAAACTAGCCTTAATTTTTTCTTCATTGATGCCTTTAGCTTTCATCGCTCTCCAGCGTTCTGATCGAAGAATTGCCAGTTCCATGATTCGTTCAATTTCATCCTCCTCCACATCTAAAAAAGGAGCCGTTGGATTTTCCTCTGGAGTATTTTGACGATCAAAAGCTGCTTGTAAGTTTTGAATGTGCTCTTGAACGGATACCTCTGCATGTTCTTGCATTCTTGAATCGATGGTCGTATAAACTCTAAGTCCATCGAGATATAAATTGTACTTCGAACCATCTTCCTTAGGATTGTTTTCGATCCAATCTTTTAAAAATCCTCTGAGATACATTCTAAAGTAGGTAGCAAGACCCTCTCTGTGAGACTGTGGAGTGTATTTCAATCCCAATGGAAGTGTTTTAAGAGAATCTCGTTCTCGCTCACTTATAAATTCGTACTTGGCCATTTGATTAAGGACCACATTTCTTCTGTTAAGAGTTCCCTGTGGGTTTCGATGAGACCTCGGATTGTAAAGCGATGAATTCTTAAGCATCCCAACTAGCATAGCCGATTCTTGAGTGTCGAGTTCTAAAGGTTCCTTGTTGAAATAAATATTAGCAGCAGAACGTACCCCGTCTGCATTGTTCCCAAAATCGTATATATTGAGATACATGGCCAATATTTCATCTTTGGTGTACTGTTGTTCCAATCGAATAGCGATGACCCATTCTTTGAATTTTTGTAAGATACGCTGAAACTTACTCGAAGAAACTTGTTTGGTAAAAAGGAGCTTGGAAAGCTGTTGACTAATGGTACTTGCCCCTCCTCTGGTTCCTAAAAAAGCTACCGCTCTCATGGTTCCAATAACATCAACTCCCGAATGCGAGTAGTACCGAATATCTTCAGTGGCTAATAGCGCATTAACCATATTCTTTGGAAGTTCTTCAAATTGGATTGGAGTCCTGTTGTCTTCTAAGTAAAATTTACCGAGTGTTTTACCGTCTGAACTGATGATTTCAGTAGCGAGATTGGTATTGGGATTTTCCAAACGATCAAAGTCTGGCATTTCACCAAAATAACCTTTGGAAGCCAAGACAAACATCGAAGCAAAGGCACCAACTCCTAAAATAAAGAGTGTCCAAAACAATCGAACATAGATTCGAAATTTTCCTTTTGACTTTGTTCTATTTACTGTTGACTTACTCATTTCTCACTCGTTTCAATACTGTACCCAATATCACTTATTCCATTTAATTTTTGAAGTGGCTGCACCGACCCCAACGCTCTCATCGCCTGCCTAATTGTCAATTTATGTGGTTTAGTTGAGCTAAATGTCTTTTGAAGGTGTAATGGAATCTTGTGTTCCACTAAAGAGCCCGAGGCGTTTCCGACCCAAGTACCATCAGGATTGGCCATCGTATAAGAGATGGTGTCTTTTTTCAAAAAGCCTTCATCAGTACTGAGCTCAGTAATTAAATACAAATTTGAATACGGATAGTCTTGTGTGTTTCTCAAGTGTATATACCAGTCGTAAACCTCTGTACTGTCCTTAGGTGTGAATTCAAAAACAACTTCCTGATCCTTATCCCAAACACCGTTATCAAGACTCACAAATTCCATATGAGCAACACCTAAATTACAGGATTCAACTAAAAAGAATAACCCTATAAGAAAGCTTTTAAGAAGGATTGTTTGCCGTCTTTTTATTCCCATTTGTTTTAGGCCCTTTATTGTTTTTTGCTCGGTTCCTATTGTTGTTATTTCTACTCTTATTATTGGAGTTGCGACTATTACTATTGGCCTTTTTGTTGTTTTTACTATTATTGTTGGCCTTTTTCGGTTTGTTTTTAGAACGTTTAGGACGGTCAAAGCGAGTCAGAGAATCTTGCCCAACGGTATCTTCATATACTGGTAGATCATTGCTGATATTTTCAACTGCATAGGTTTCGAGACTCTGTATCTTTTGATCTTTACTATTGATTTCAATGATTTCGTTGACCTGATCTTTAGTAAGCATATGCCAATTGATTGGATCGTTCTTATAAGTAAACCACAGTTTCCCTTTAAAGATATCCACCTTTTGACAGTAAGCAATTCCCTTTTCAGTAATCAGTTTAGTGTCTGCTTTAGGAAAATCCTTTAAAGCATCCATATAAACATCGAGTTCATAGTTCAAACAACACTTCAATTTTCCACATTGCCCAGCCAGCTTTTGTGGATTTAAAGAAAGTTGTTGATAACGCGCTGCAGCCGTTCCAACGGATCTAAAATCTGTAAGCCATGTCGAACAACAGAGCTCTCTACCACAAGAACCAATTCCTCCCAATCGTTGCGCCTCTTGACGATATCCGATTTGACGCATTTCAATTCGAATTCCAAAAGCCTTAGCCATGTCTTTGATCAACTGTCTAAAGTCCACTCGATCTTCAGCCGTATAGTAAAAAGTAGCCTTAGAACCATCTCCTTGAAATTCAACATCGGAGAGTTTCATCTGCAGATTTAAAGCGATAGCAATTTCTCGTGATCGCTTTTGAATCTCCGCTTCTTTTTCACGACACTTGTTCCAAACTTCCAGATCTCTGCTATTGGCCTTCCTGTATATTTTAGGTAGATTTTCATCTTTAAAGTCGACTTTCTTTTTACTCATCTGTACCTTGACAAGAGAACCCGTAAGGGTTACCATCCCGACATCGTGACCAGATGTAGCTTCAGTAGCAACCATATCTCCAATAGACAATGGAAGCTTGTCAGTGTTTCTAAAGAATTCTTTTCTGCTGTTTTTAAATCGCACTTCTACACAATCGAATGCCTCTTCACCAGCTGGCAAAGACATATTCGACAACCAGTCGAAAACAGTAAGTTTGTTGCATCCATCTTCTCCGCAGGTGCCGTTGTTTTTACATCCTTTAGGAGAACCATTTGATGCGGTAGTGCAATTACTACAACCCATGACTTATATCTTGAGTGTGCTAGGCACACTTAGGTTCATATTTAATTTCTCGTAAAGATAGCTCGAATTGAGCCATCTTCAAAATCAGCCTGTTAAGTCCCTTTCAAAGCTTTTATCGCTTCGACAATTTTTGCTTCAATTTCTTCTTGAAGCTCCGGATTGTCTAACAATAATTGTTTAACAGCATCGCGTCCTTGACCGAGCTTCGTGTCGCCATAGCTAAACCAAGACCCGCTCTTTTTGATGATCTCATAATTAACTCCAAGGTCAATTACTTCACCTACTTTTGAAATTCCTTCACCGTACATGATGTCGAATTCAGTAGATTGGAACGGAGGTGCTACTTTGTTTTTAACCACTTTTACACGTGTCTTATTTCCCTGAACATCACCATCGGTGTTTTTTATTTGAGATGATCTTCTAATATCTAAACGAACAGAGGCGTAAAATTTAAGGGCGTTCCCACCAGTGGTTGTTTCAGGATTACCGAACATCACACCAATCTTCTCACGAAGCTGGTTGATAAAGATTACTGTACAATTTGTTTTGGAAATCGATCCCGTTAGTTTACGAAGTGCTTGAGACATCAAACGGGCGTGTAATCCCATTTTAGAATCCCCCATTTCACCTTCAATCTCACTCTTTGGAGTCAAGGCTGCTACCGAGTCAATGACTACGATGTCAATCGCTCCAGAGCGAATGAGGTTGTCAGCGATTTCAAGTGCCTGTTCCCCGTTATCAGGTTGAGATATAATTAAATTGTCGATATCGACTCCTAGATTCTTGGCGTAAAATCGATCAAAAGCGTGTTCTGCATCAATAAATGCCGCAATTCCTCCAGCCTTTTGAGCCTCTGCCATTGCGTGTAAGGTCAATGTCGTTTTACCTGATGATTCAGGTCCGTATATTTCAATGATTCTTCCTTTTGGATAACCCCCTACTCCTAATGCTATATCGAGTCCTAAAGATCCTGAAGGGATAACCTCTACCTCTTGAACCACACTGTCACCCATTTTCATTACAGACCCTTTTCCGTAGGTCTTATCTAACTTGTCAAGTGTTAACTGAAGCGCTTTTAGTTTTGCTTCTTTTTCTTTGCTCATAATTTCATTTTTTAACTTAGGCTAAAGTACTATTTTTTTCCAAAGGCCAAGACCACTTTATAGGATCTGCTCTGTTAAATTTTTAATAATTCCTCCCTTATATGCTTTGAGGTCTTCTTCTAAATAAAAACGACACTTATTTTGAAGCTCCTTATATTGCTCATACTCTAGGTTTTTGACCGAAAAAACAGAATGAACCTGAACATCAATAGGACCAGGACGACCGTGATTAAAATTATACGGCAATCGATCCTTAGCGTTATAAATAGAAATGGGAACAATATCTAATTGATGTTCGATGGCCATTTTAAAAGCTCCAGGTTTAAAATCTGCCAATAAAATTTCAATTTCAGGAACCAAGCCTTCTGGAAAAATACAAATCGAATAATTGTGTTGAAGTTTACTTTTGATAGAATTGTATACCTCAGCTCTTGATTCTTTGAGTGATCGATCTACTAATACACTTACGTTTTTGTAGATGAAACCAAATAAAGGGATTTGCTTCAGTTCTTTTTTCCCAACGAAAAGGACAGGATTCTTTGATAGCCTTAGAACGACCATAATATCGAGCATGCTCTGATGATTAGGGCAAATCATATAGGAGGTGCCTTTAGGTAGTGAGGTTTCCTTATTGACCTTTAATGGTGTTCCCATACCCCAAAGAATAATAGGCGACCAAATGCTTCTTGCAAACCAATACACTATTGGGAAGCCTCCTGGAAACAGAGCTGAAATCATCAGTACAGGAAAAAACAATATCAAAGGGATCGCTGCTAAAATATAGAACCAAGCAGTGTATAAAAATCGAACTAAATAGAATAGGTGTTTCATCTCAAATTAAATATACTAATTTGTATCTTTGGCCTGATAATTTATAGATATATGTCAAGAATATTAACGGGAATTCAGTCCACAGGAACGCCACATTTGGGAAACATTTTAGGAGCCATTATGCCAGCTATTGAAATGGCAAAGGATCCAAAAAACGAATCCTTTCTCTTTATAGCTGATATGCACTCGCTGACTCAAATTAAAGATGCAGCAGTGCTCAAAGAAAACACCTATGCTACTGCGGCTACTTGGCTAGCTTTTGGTTTAGATATCGAAAAGACTGTGTTTTACAAGCAATCAGATCTTCCTCAAACTACGGAGCTCTCTTGGTATTTAAGCTGTTTTTTTCCCTATCAACGTTTGACCTTGGCGCATTCTTTTAAAGATAAGTCGGATCGTCTTGAAGATGTCAATGCCGGTTTGTTTACCTACCCAATGCTCATGGCAGCTGACATCTTGCTCTACGATGCAGAATTTGTCCCAGTGGGTAAAGACCAATTACAGCATTTAGAAATGACCCGTGATGTGGCTTCTCGTTTCCACAATAAGTTTGGGGAATGTTTTGTAATGCCTGAAGCAAAGATTCAAGAATCTTCAATGTACATTACTGGTACTGATGGCGCTAAGATGAGCAAGAGTAAAAACAATACGATCAATATCTTTTTGCCAGAAAAAAAGCTCAGAAAACAAATCATGGGAATTCAAACAGATTCCACTCCAATGGAAGATCCTAAGGATCCTGAAACCTGCCCTGTTTTTGCTCTGTATAAAGTTTTAGCCAACGAAGAACAAATCGCTCAGATGAAAGCGAATTACCTCGGAGGAAATTACGGTTATGGACACGCCAAACAAGCGTTGTTTGAGCTAATTATGGATTTTTTTAAAGAGCCTAGAGCAAAGTTTGAGTTCTATATGAACAACAAATCTGAAATCGACAATGCACTTGCCTTAGGGGCTGAAAAAGCCGCTACTGTTGCAAATGAAGTTCTCTCAAGAGTGAGAACTAAACTCGGTTATTAATCCCAACCCAAAAATTGAACGAGGTCTTGAACGCTACTAATCAATTGTGCTTTAGCATCTCTTATGAGGTGATTGCAGCCCTGATGTGGATCACTGCATCTCGAAGGAAAAGCAAAGACTTCTCTATTGTAAGAATTTGCTAAATCAGCAGTAATCAAACTCCCTCCTTTGAGAGGAGATTCTACCACTATTGTCACTTTTGTGAGTCCCGCAATAATCCGATTTCGTTGAACGAACTTATAAGGCAGGGGTGCTTCCTTAGGGAGAAACTCAGAGATGACTCCCCCCTTTTGCTCCATCATCTTTCTAATTTGTGAATGAGCTAAAGGATAGGTTCTATGAAGACCATGTGCCATACAACCAATGGTTTGTAAGTCGTATTTAAGGGCCGCTTTATGTGCTGCAATATCAATACCATAGGCCAGTCCCGATACGATTGTAGGTTTGTAAGGGGCTAGTTCTCTGATCAGTTTTTCAACTAATTTCAAAGCTTGGGGGCTTGGGTTTCTAGTCCCCACAACAGAGATCCATCTCTGGGTATTCCATTGAATCGATCCCGATGCAAATAAAATCAAGGGGGCATCATCGCATTCCATCAACAGCGAAGGATACCCCTTTTGGCCGTATCCCAATAGTTGATAGTTGCTGTTTTTAGCTTCCTTTAAAACAGTCATAGCTCGATCTAAATAGGTTTTTGAAAAGAAGTCGACTCCCTGATGAAAGTCTTTAGATTGGAGCAGTTGAAGTTCCCTTTCAAAAATAGCGGTAGCTGATTTAAATTTTTTATACAAACGCAGTGCTTTTAGTAGGCTGATACTAGGAGTGATATGTAATCTTACAAGGGATAGAAGCTCTTGTTCCATCTTTTTTTTACCATTTGTTTGCATCTTTTTTACTAAAAATATTCTTACATTTACTCTTCCCAAATCATTGTTGAAACCAAAACCAATCGAAATCAATGCGATTAGAACAGCATATAGCGCCTTTACTTTACAGACACCACTGTGTAGTTGTGCCTGAATTCGGAGCATTTTTAACTAGAAAAATTGCTGCCTATTACAACCCACAAACACAGTCGTTTTACCCACCTTCAAAAGGGTTGTCTTTTAATGGACAACTACAGACTTCTGACGGTATTCTAGTGAGCTATATAGCATCAGTTCAAGGATGTTCTTACGATCAAGCACAAGATCAATTAACAAGGGTTGTCAATCAGTGGAAAGCTGATTTAGCCAACGGTCTTAGTCTCGATTTAGAGCATATAGGACTCATTTCAAAAAACGAAGAAGGTCATATCGTCTTTAAACCTTATCACGATCACAATTACCTCAACAGTTCTTTTGGACTTGCTCCAGTAAGTGCAGCTCTTATCGAAAAAGCTACTCAGCCAATTGTTCGACAATTAACCCCTGAATCTCAAGCTGACTTCAAGATAGGAAAATCACTGATGAAATACGCTGCAGTAGGTTTAATTGCAATAAGTACTGCTTTGGGAGGTCTTCAACTGCGTTCTTCATATGAGAACAACAGTGTTTTAGCAGCTAAATCAGCACAAGAAACTATCGAAAAAACAATTCAAGAAGCGAGCTTTTTTAGTGATAACCCAGTAGATTTACCTGTATTAGAGGTTGAGGTGAGTATCCCAAAAGCTGAAATGCACTACTTTATTATCGCTGGTTCGTTTATCAAAGAAGAAAATGCCTTAGCTCATATTGAAAAACTCAAAAAGAAAGGCTTTGATACTTCAGAAATTATCGGTCAAAATCCATTTGGATTGTACCAAGTTGGTCTCAATGCCTTCGCTGGAGAACCTCAAGCGAGAGCGTTCTTAGCAACTGCTAGAGCTAATGGTAATGAATCTGCTTGGTTACTCGTAAAGTAATTAATCCTCTTTAAAAAGCGCTTTTAATTCAGTAGCATCTGATGGCTTCATCTTTTTGGCGAGTACCAAAGAGAGCTGCTTGCGTCTTAGTGCGGCATCAAAACGCTCTTTTTCTAAAGCTGTTTCAGGCTGAAGTTCTGGTACCTCGGTAGGTTTTCCTGTATCGTCAACTGCGACAAAGGTGTAAATCGCTTCATTGGCCTTAGTGCGCTCTCCGGTATAACGATCTTCGATCCAAACATCTATAAATACTTCCATCGAAGTTTTAAAAGCCCTTGAAACAGCTGCTTCTACAGTAACTACAGATCCTAAGGGAACCGCTCTGTTAAATGCAACGTGGTTTACAGATGCAGTTACGGTGATTCTGCGCGAGTGTCTTCTCGCTGAAATACTAGCTGCACGATCCATTCGCGCTAAGAGCTCTCCTCCAAACAAATTGTTGAGTGGATTGGTTTCACTTGGCAAGACCATATCGGTCATGATTGTTCTAGATTCAGAGGGTGTTTTTGGCTTCATCGTTAATCGTTTAAGCAAAGGTATTATTATAGTTTGTATATCCACTGCTGTGGATTGAGTTTTGTCGTATTTTGATAGAGGTAGAATTTGAGCTGTGTTTGTCCATTAAATGCATTAGTACTTACAATTCCCAAAGGCGTCTTCTCTGTAACTTGATCTCCCTTGCTCACAGAGACACTTTTAAGGTTGTAATAGGTGCTGATATAGTTTCCGTGTCGAACTTGGACTCCTAATCCTCCTCCTGGAACTCTCAATATGGCAACGACCTCTCCTTTAAATATAGATCGAGCCTCAGCATTGGCTTCTATAGCGATACTAACCCCGTTATTTTGGTGTTTCATCTCTGGATAAACAGGATGCGTATAAACTCCAAACCCTCTTTTGACAATTCCTTTGGCTACTGGCCAAATCAGCTTTCCCTTATTGGCTTCAAAATCACTAGCTACTCTTTTAGTCTCAGCAGTCAACACAAAACCAGTAGAAGTGTTAGAAGTGTTTTTAGCAGCAGTCTCCTTCTTCTTATTAGCAGCGGCAATGGCTTCCTTGATCATCTTTTCGATCTGAGCGTCAATAGCCTTAGATCTCTTGGTTTTTTGAGCGATCTCTCGTTGATATTTTGTCTTGTTCTTACGAATAGATCCTAGCGAATTTTGAAGATTTCCTTTTTCCTTTACAAGAGTAGATCGTTCTTTTCTGTTCTCGGCCAACAGCACTTCCTTTTGCTTCTTTTGACTTCTTAGGTCTTCAATCTTTTTGAGTAAATCCTCTGATTTAGAACTGATTTCCAAAGCTTGTTTTTTACGATACTGTGCAAATTGCTTTAAGTATTGCATTCGTTTATAAGCCTGGTAAAAGTTCTTTGAAGAGAGCAAGAACATCAGTCTGCTTTGCTTGGATTTTGATATATAAGACCGCTTGATCATCGCGGCATAATCCTTTTTGAGGGTCTGAATTTCTCGCTCTAAAGAACCAACTGTCAATTCTTCTTTTTCAATAGCTCTATTGATGATATTGGCTTGTTGATTGGTCACTCGAATGAGTTGTTCTCGAACACTGATTTTGCGATTTAAATCTTCAATCTCATCCTCAAAACTCTTTTCTTTTTCGCCTGTACTGAAAAGCAATTTTTCGATTTGAGCGATCTCATTTTGAAGCCTCGTTCGCTCGTCTTCCAGTTTTTTCTGTTGGTTGGTTTGAGCCATCAGAATTCCTGTTCCCAAAAGAAATAGCATCAAAAACAATCGGTATGGAAGTACTCTAATCATTGATGAGTTTTATTTCTTTATATCCTTCGGGAATCTTGTAAGGAAATTTTAATTGACGGTTGATGCTGAGATTTTTGTATTCGATATCTAGAGTGGAGTTAAATTGCTTGGCCTCTGCAGATAATTTCAAATGTTCAGGAATACTCACCCCATCGATTTTTTGATATCCTAAATACTCTATTTTGATACTCCCATCACCTGAACCCTCACTAATGATGGTGTTTTTGAGTTGATAACTTCCTGGTTCAATATCGATATGGAGCTTGTAGCGATCTTTTTTGTCGACCATTGCATAGCGATAGAAATTGTTAGTAACTTCCCATAAGGAGCGCTGTGCTTTGAGTTCAACAGCGGCATAGCCCAAGAGAAAACGCTGAAGTAAATCGTAATTGAGCTCTGTTCCAACTAGGGTGCTCAACTGCTCAAAACTACCTTTAAAATAGGTTTTATTAGTTGAGGTATAGAAAGAGACTTCCTCAGGGGTTATTAGTGCTTTCGCTAATCCAAAAAATGCTGAGATCCAAATTCCCTTGTCTTTAATCATTCGAAAACTGGCTGGAACAGAAGTAACTTTATCCCCAGTAACTAACTCAATTTTCATACGACCACTTAGACTGTTGAAGTTTCGGTTGATCTCTCCGTGTTCTTTAATGATTAATCTGGGAGATAGCGCTACTAATGCCACTCCAGGAGTCGTTTTAATTTTACGACTACCACAGGAGGAAAGCACCATAAGGAGCGATAATACCAAGATGAGTTGTCTCATAGTTTTTATTTTACACCGGTAGATCCAAAGCCACCTTTACCGCGGTCGGTTTCACTGAGGACTTCAACCTCAACCCAATCAGCACGCTCGTGTTTTGCAATGACTAATTGAGCGATTCGATCACCGTCACAGACTTCAAAAGCTTCATTAGACAAGTTCACAAGAATCACACCAATATCTCCTCTGTAATCGGCATCTACCGTTCCAGGTGCATTGAGCACCGATATTCCCTTCTTGGCCGCTAAGCCAGAACGAGGTCGTACCTGAGCCTCATATCCTGCTTCTAAGGCAATGTGAAGTCCTGTTGGAACAATGGCTCTCTCAAGCGGCTGAAGTACTATTGGAGCTTCTATATTAGCTCTGAGATCCATCCCTGCAGAAGCTAGGGTTTCATAGGAGGGTAATTGGTGCTTGGAGTTGTTGACGATCTGAATTTTCATGCTTTTAAAAAATGCTTTTTTAGCGTTTTGCGTTCAAATATATACAGTAAAACTACAAATAAACTGAGGATTGGAAGCCCTATTTTTAAATCGTTTGAAAAACCGTAAAAGACCACTGAAGCTAAAAAGATGGAGCTAAAAAAATAGGCTCCTATTCTCTTGAGGTCATAGGGGATATAATAGTGTTTTCTTCCAAGTAAAAACGAAATAATCATCATAGATCCATAGGCCATAAGTGTAGCGATTGCTGAGGCGTAATAGCCATAGAATGGAATAAATACAAAATTGACAACTATGGTAATCAGTGCTCCAAAAACCGAAATATAAGCTCCAATATGTGTTTTATCACTCACCTTATACCAAACCGACAGGTTGTGGTAGATTCCCAAACAAAAACTCGCCAATAAAACGATAGGAACTACAGGCATGGCCTCCCAATAATCGGGATTTAAGATGGCTATTTGCTTTAAGTAATCCAAGAAGACAATCACAGATAGTAAAATAACCGATCCAAAGAGCACAAAATAGTACAGAATTTGAGCATATGCCTTTTGAGGATTTTTGTTTTTGAGATGTGAAAAGAAAAAAGGTTCAATTCCCAATCGATAAGCAGTTGCAAAAAGCGTCATAAACAATGCTAGTTTGTAACAGGCAGCATATTTACCCGCTTCGCTATTGGCAATATCCGCAGGTAGTAATCTAGAGAGTAAAATTTTGTCGAACACCTCATTGATGGTAAACGCAATTCCTGCAATCATAATAGGCAACCCATAAGCCAACATCTTTTTGATCAGATGACGATCGAGTTTCCAAGGGATGTTCAAATAGGTTCCAAGGACTAACAATAGGGTTAGACCACTAGCTATAAGATTAGATATAAAGATGTATTCAATAACGAAGTTCTCTCTGTAAATACCCTCTAAAAGTGCGGCATCCATCTTGTGAATTGCTGGAAAGAGCAATAAAAAAACAAGGTTCAATCCTAAGTTAATCGCAACGTTTAAAATCTTAATAAGCGCGTATTTTCCAGCTTTTTCTTCAGCTCTTAGACGAGCAAAGGGAATGATGACCAAAGCGTCCAAAGCGAGGATTCCTATGGCAAGTACAATAATGGTTGTGTTCACTTGAATTATCGAGGCGAGCTCTGCTTTAAAATTTAGAGCAACGACTACAAATACCAAGGTAGTGATCAAAATACTCATCAGTGAAGTCGACAAAACCTTTATTGGTTCTTTTGCCTGCTGATAAAATCTAAAAAAAGCAGTTTCCATTCCGTAAGCCAAAACCACATTTGAGATCGCAAACCACGAAAAAATCACCGTCACGGCTCCAAAACCAGAAGTCGCTAAGATATCCGTATAAAGCGGTAACAACAGAAAGGACATCATTCTTGGGAGAACCGTCGCTAATCCGTAGATAAAGGTTTGTTTAAATAGCTTTGGGAACAATAGCACGTTATTTAATTCACTAAAAATAACAAAAAAACGTGAGCCTATGCGGACTCACGTTTTATGATTTTATTATCGATCAGCTTTTTAAGCACTCAAGGCCTCTGCTCCACCAACAATCTCTAAGATTTCATTGGTAATTGCAGCCTGACGTGCTTTGTTGTAGGTAAGCTTCAATTGATCTCTGAGTTCACCAGCATTATCAGTAGCTTTGTGCATCGCTGTCATACGCGCTCCGTGCTCTGAAGCAAAAGAATCGCGAATCGCTTTGTACAATTGAGTCTTTAAAGCCTTTGGAACTAATTCAGAAACGATTTCTGCCTTAGAAGGCTCAAAGATATAGTCTGCTGATTGAGTTGTAGCTTCTGCTGCGACAATTGGTAAAAACTGTTCAGTCATCACATTCTGGTTAGCAGCGTTGATAAATTGGTTGTACACCAAAACAATTTTATCATAAGTACCAGCCTCAAAATCACTCATCAATTGATCTGCGATTTCAGAAACATTGTCAAAAGTCAAATCGTCGTAAACATCAGAGTGATTTGCAACCACATTGAATTGTTTTGACAATAAGTCGTTTGCCTTCTTCCCTACAGCAACAACATCAACAGATGCTCCCTTATAGGTTTCAGTAGCCAATCGAATCGATTGTTTAATGATATTGGTATTAAAAGCTCCACACAAACCACGGTTTGAAGTGATCGAAACCACTAAAACCTTTTCAACCTCACGCTCTTGGGCATATACAGCTGCATTTGAGCCTTCAATACTACCACTAAGCGCTTGTAATAAAGAGGTGAGTTTGTCTGAATATGGACGCATGGCAGTGATCGCATCTTGAGCCTTTTTCAACTTTGCAGCCGACACCAACTTCATGGCAGAGGTAATCTGCATGGTTGATGAAACCGAAGCGATTCTGTTACGTATTTCTTTAAGGTTTGCCATTGTTATTTAGCTTACTATTGGTAATTCGCAGCGAGATCTTTACATACAGCAGTTAGTGTATCGGTCACCTCATCTGTTAATTGACCAGATTTAAGAGTATCTAATACGTCTCTGTTTTTAGAGTTCAATACTTCGATAAAATCTCTTTCAAATTCTTTAACGCGATCTACAGGAACATTTCTCAATAAGTTCTTAGAACCTACGTAAATAATTGCAACCTGATCTTCCACTGTATAAGGGTCGTTTTGAGCTTGTTTTAGGATCTCAACGTTACGACGTCCTTTTTCAATTACGTTTAAAGTTGCAGCATCCAAATCAGATCCAAACTTAGCAAAAGCTTCAAGCTCTCTAAACTGTGCCTGGTCTAATTTTAAGGTACCTGCTACCTTTTTCATCGATTTAATCTGAGCAGAACCTCCCACACGAGATACCGAAATACCTACGTTAATCGCTGGACGAACCCCTTGGTTGAACAAGTCTTGCTCTAAGAAGATCTGACCATCAGTAATCGAAATTACGTTCGTTGGAATATAAGCAGATACGTCACCCGCTTGTGTTTCAATAATTGGAAGAGCTGTTAAAGAACCTCCTCCTTTTACTTTTGATTTTAATCCTTCTGGAAGGTCGTTCATATTCTTAGCAATAGCATCATCTGAGATTACTTTTGCAGCACGCTCTAATAAACGAGAGTGTAAGTAGAATACGTCTCCAGGATATGCCTCACGTCCCGGTGGTCTTCTAAGTAGAAGTGATACCTCACGGTAAGCAACAGCTTGTTTTGATAAATCATCATAGATAATTAATGCAGGACGACCGGTGTCTCTAAAGTACTCTCCAATTGCAGCACCAGTAAATGGAGCATACACTTGCATTGGAGCAGGATCTGATGCATTTGCAGCAACGATAGTCGTATAAGCTAAAGCACCTTTGTCTTCAAGAGTTTTTGCAATTGCAGCAACAGTAGAAGCTTTTTGACCTATAGCAACATAGATACAGTAAACAGGTTCACCAGCATCAAAGAATTCTTTTTGGTTGATAATGGTATCGATACAAACAGTTGTTTTACCTGTTTGACGGTCACCAATAACAAGCTCACGTTGTCCTCTACCTACAGGAATCATCGCATCAACAGCTTTGATACCAGTTTGAAGTGGTTCGTTAACTGGTTGACGGAAGATTACCCCAGGAGCTTTACGCTCTAATGGCATTTCAACTGTTTCTCCTTCGATAGGACCTTTACCATCAATTGGGTTACCAAGAGTATCTACAACACGACCAACGATTCCCTCTCCAACATTTACAGAGGCAATTTGTTGTGTTCTCTTAACTGTAGATCCTTCTTTGATGACCTTTGATGGAGAAAGTAATACCACCCCAACATGATCTTCTTCGAGGTTCAATACAATTCCTTTTACTCCTCCTTCAAATTCAACTAATTCCCCGTATTGAGCGTTTGATAAGCCAAATACTCTGGCGATACCATCCCCTACTTGTAATACAGTACCCACCTCATCTAATGATGCAGTGGATTTGAATCCTGATAATTGTTCCTTTAAAATTGCTGATACTTCAGCGGCTTTTACTCCTGCCATGGTTTTAAAATATATACTATGCTGTTAATTCTCTTTTTAATTGATCCAATTGATGCGCGATACTGGCATTGTATTGAAGATCTCCTACTCTTAGAACAAATCCTCCAATTAAGGATTCATCTATACTCACTGCTAAACTAACATTCTTAGCAGTGATGCTTTTCATTTTTGAAATGATTTCATTTTCGAGATCTTTTGAAAGTGGGCTTGCAGCAACCACATCGACAACAACCTCGTCTTTTTCAGATTCACTAAGAGTTACATAAGCTGAAGCTACTTCAGATAGTATTGAAATTCTCTTGTTCTGAATCAATACATCAATCAAATCTAAAGTGATTTTATCAGCTGATTTAAAAACTGCCTTTAATACTTTTTGCTTATCTGTAGAAGCGACCGTTGGGCTGTCTAATAAATCTGAAAGTTCCTCGCTCGCTTCAACACTTGCGATAATACTCAACATATCCTTTTCTACAACCTCAGCAACATTCCCATCCTTAGCTAAGGAAAGTGCAGCTTTTGCATAACGGATAGCAGCTCTTGAATCCTTCATACTTCTTAGTTTATCTCGATATCTTTAACTAAATCACTAACTAATTGGTCTTGTTTAGACGAATTCGAAAGTTCTTCTTTAATAACTTTTTCTGCAATCGCAATTGAAAGTTCAGCAACTTGCTTTTTAATATCCGCAACTGCAGCTTTCTTTTCGCTTTCGATTGTTTCCTGTGCTTGAGCAACTAATTTATCCGCCTCAGCTTTTGCCTGACCTTTAGCATCAGCAATCATTTTCTCTTTAAGCTCTCTAGCTTCTTTGATCATTACTTCACGCTCTGCTCTAGCTTCTTTAATAAGCTTTTCATTGTCAGCATTGAGGTTTTGTAATTCTTTTCTAGCCTCATCTGCAGCCTCAAGAGCTCCTTTGATTCCTTCTTCTCTTTCGTTAACGGCATCCAAGATCGGTTTCCAGGCAAACTTCTTTAATAAAAGTACCAAACCGACAAAAATTACGGTCTGCCAAATAAAAAGTCCAAAAGAAAATTCTTCAATTAATTTTTCCATATTCTAAATAGGATTCTCTGTTAAAAAATCTAAAAACAACAGTTAGAGCCAACCGCCCTAACTGTTGATAGTTGTACTAGGCTGCGAATAAAGCAGCGAAACCAATACCTTCAATAAGCGCTGCTGCAATCAACATAGCTGTTTGAATTTTACCTGCAGCTTCTGGCTGACGAGCAATAGCTTCCATAGCAGATCCACCAATTTTACCGATACCTAAACCAGCACCAATAACGATTAAACCTGCTCCTACAATAGTTGGGATTTCCATATTTATTTATTAAAAATTAAACATTCTATTTTAGTGATGTGCTTCTTCGTTGGCAAAGCCAAAATACAAAGCAGACAACATCGTAAATATATACGCTTGTAAAGCAGCAACTAATAACTCTAGTATTGCTAAGACAAACGATAGTAAAAAGCTTAAGCTAGATCCCAACCAAGAGTGGAAAATAAACATTAAACCGATAATACTCATTAATACTATATGCCCTGCTGACATATTCGCCCAAAGACGAATCATCAGTGCAAAAGGCTTGATAATCACTCCTAATAATTCAATAGGAGCTAATAATATTTTCATTGGAACTGGAACTCCAGGCATCCAGAAGATGTGTCCCCAGTAATTTTTGTTTCCAGTAAGGTTCGTGATAAGGAACGTCAATAATGCCAATCCAAAAGTCACCGCAATGTTTCCAGTCACATTCACCCCTAGTGGCGTCAAACCAAAAAGGTTTAAGAACCACACAAAGAAGAAAATGGTGAGCAAATAGCTCATATACTTCTTGTAGTTAGGTCCGATATTAGGTTCAGCGATATCATCGCGAATATACAATACGATAGGCTCAAAGATTCTAGCAAAACCAGTTGGAATTCCTTTGTTCTTAGCGTAAGACTTGGCAAGAGAAGAGAACAACCAGAACATCAACAATCCAGTAAGGAGCATCATCACAACACTCTTGGTGATTGAAAAGTCATTCATTATTTTGTGGTAAGCGTGATGATCGTGCTCTAAGGCTTCTTTCATTTGATCAATACTAACACCAGCTTCTCCTTTATAAATTTTTCCGTGAATTAAAGCGTAGTAGTTTCCGTTTACCTCTGCAATAGCATCACCGTGGTGTAATTTTGAAGATGAAAACACTTGAAGTCCATTATCCCATAAAATTACTGGAAGTGGAAATCCAATATATACGTGTTCATGCTCACTATTAGTGTATGAATAAAGAGAAAAATCGTAAGAATCCTGTAAGTGGTGTTGGATGTATTCATTGATCTCAGTTTTGAGATCTTTTTCTCCATCAGAGCTATCACTACTCGTATTTGCAGTTGCGAAACTAATACTTGCAAAAAATACTAGAGCAAGACTAAAAAACTTCATATTAAGCGCTTTCGACATTTGTAAATTTTAATTCACTTAAAAAACGCTGCAAATGTAAGCTATTTCGTTAAATTAAAAAAAGTCTATTGTGGATAATTTGTGGATAAAATTATAGGGCTTAATGATCACCCTATTGGCTCTACTTGTTTAATAGCTTTGAAACGTAGATGGACTCCGTGATAAGGCTGATCACATAGGGAATAAAGAACACCAAAAAAGCCTTTGTTTTGGGAAGCTCATAATGGGCGTAATAGGGCTTTAAAAGCGTGAAATAAAAGGCAAATTTTAAAAGGGATCCCGCCAAAAACAAAAAACCGACCTGACTAAAGTATTTTTTTTGGAATTTATAGATTGCAAAAACAATCAGAGTTGTCATTCCTAATAGTGACAAATAAGTCATTAGCAATAGATTAAACTCAAATCTTTCGTCGATCGCTCTCAGAATAACTAAGTGAATTACAAAACTCACCACAAGCAATAAAAACAACACTAAGATAAATCGGTAAAAAAAGTGCTTAGAGGTCAATTCTTAATTTTTTTTGTTTGATTGATCACGAACCACATGGCAATGACGATTCCGATGAGGGTAAAAACAATGAGTCCAGGTCTTCCTTCGAATTCAAAATAGGTATCAACCCATTTGCCGATCTGTACCATAAAGTAGATGATGGCTCCCATCTGAATAGCAATAGCTGATAAGAGTCCAAAATTTCGAAGGTTGTTGTTACGAGGCTTCTTGGGCGAGGTCATCTTTTCGATCTGGTTTCAAACTCGATACTCCTTTGGGTTTCATGCTGCATTCAGCTTCAAAAATAGCCCCAGGAGCAATAGCTAATTTAGTGGTTTGAACCTTTCCTTCAACAGAAGATTGAGATTGAAGATTGAGTAATTCAGCAACTTTGATCTCTCCTTTAAAAGTTCCTTCAATATCTGCATTGACACAATCTACCTGTCCTTCTATAGACCCAGATTTACCAATAACCACCTTTCCAGAAGTCGTTAAACTTCCTTCAAGTCTTCCTTCGATTCTAAAATCGTCTTTTGATACGATAGAGCCAATAATAGTGGTTTCTTTTTCAATTCTATTGGGCTGCGATCTCATATCAGATGAAGCGCTAGCTTTTTTGTTGTTATCTGCAAACATAGTTATCGTTTTAATGCTTTGTGTTCTTCGCTATAGGCCTTTAAGTTCTTGTAAAGCTGTACGGTTCTATAGTGGGATGCTAAAATTACAAAAAACTCTCCATTCTCAAAGGTTGGATCTTTAAAAATTGGGTTTTTTGAAAATCTAACCGTCTCAATTTGAGTCGGAAAGCCGTGAACGACATACACATCTTGAACAGGAGAATAGGATTCTTTTGAATAGCGAAGATGGGATAAATCGTCTTTGAACAAAGAGCGGATTCTTTGACCAATAATCGAGTCGTTAGTCGCTTGTTTGTTGTTAACCCAAATAGCGAGTTTCCAATGATCACTATCGAGTGGATCTCCAAATTCAGGGGTTCCTACAGCTGAATTGGCCTTGGTAAGAAATTCTACTGCGTTTTCTGCTGCTGATGATGATGGAAAATCTTTAACCAATTGTTCCATTTCTCTTTTGTAAGCTACAAACCCCTCAGATCGACCCACAGAAAGTGCTTTTAAATTCGCCCATTTACCCGCTTCTTCGATATCAGTTGTTCGATCTAATACTTCATTAACAGCCTTAATAACGGAGTCGTATTTTTGATTTTTAAAGGACTGATAGACCTTTTGATACTGTTTGTCAAATTTAGATGCTGACAAGAGTAAGGCCTTAGATGGGTCTTTTAAGACCTGTGCGTATACCGATTCAGGATAGCTGTTGATGATTTTGTTTTTGACCTGATTGGCTTTTTGATCATCGTCGAGCAACTCATAGGTTTTGTAGATAGCGTATAAGGAAGGGATGCATATGGCTTCTGACTGGGTGTACAAACTCGATATCATCAAGTTTTTTAAAGCCAGATCGTAAAGTTCAAAACTTTCCTTATAGATCGTTCCCAATCTAAAATGAGCGTAGTTTTTCTCTCTTTTAAGACTGTCTAGGGTCTTCTCTTCTGGTATTTGACTGAGATAAAATTCTGGATCAAATTTAGAAGAACGCTCCTTTTGTTCTTCTACAACTTGTTTGTTGGCTGTTGATTCCTCCTGATTAATTAATTTGACCTGTTTCGTTTTTTGTTCCGATCTCCAGTTATCGGCCAAGGCGCGATCTCCCCATTGTTGTCTAAAAGCCTTTTGTCCTCTTTCGATCATTGCAGGATTGTAAAAGTAGAAGCTTCCTCGAGTTGGTGAAGAAGGATTTGAAAAGGCCTCATTGGCTTTCTTTTCTTTAGCCTCTTTTTCTTCTTCTTGAAGCTGTTCTTTTTTATCTTCTTGAAGCTGTAGTGTTTGTATGTGTTTTTCGATCAATTCAAGTTGACGATCTTTTGGAGCATTTGCTAAATCTAAGACGGAATCAATTGTTGCTACTCTAGTTTCGTAAAGTGCTACATCGGCTAATTTTAGAGAACGCTTTAAAATCGCTCTGTATTTTTCAGAGGGGTTGACCAAATAAGGTAGTAAGCTGTCGTAATAGGTGTGAGCTGAAACGTACTCATTGTTGTCGAAATAATGATCCGCTAAAAGCTCATAGCTCATTGCAGTCAGCGTTGGGTCATTCTGATTAGCTCTAAGCGACTTGTTGATATAAGCCACTCCTAAGCTGTCCATTTCTTCTTCTAAATACACCACCCCCTGTTGATAGTGAATCACGTCTAAATACTCTTGATTTTGCCAGTTTTTGACCAATTCTGATAGTTCTAATAAGTGTTCCGTCTGATCCCCTTTATTTTGGTATGCAAAACGAAGTGTTCTGAGTTTTGAGTGAATCCAAAAAGCTCTCGGGGCTCTTCTGTTGAGTTCTACAATCTGCTGAAAGTGATTTTGAGCTTTGTCTAAATTTCCACTAGAAGTAAAGAGCTGTCCTAGTATAAAATGATAACGAGCTCGTTCAACATTTTTACGAGTCGCACCAACCGCAATGGTTAATTTGTCAATAGCTTGAGCAATGGAGTCAGTATTCATATAGGCCTGAGCCATGGTCGCATTGGCATCTGCTAGTTCTTGATCTTTAAGCTCTCGGTATTTCATCAATCGCTTGAGGTTTTCAATGGCAATAACCTCATTTCCCAAACGGATATTGGTGCGTTCTTTCCAAATACGAACCTTGTTGAGTCGATTCGTAGCTGGGTGTTTTTTAATAATATAACTGAAGGCTTCGTAGGCCGGCACAAATCGCTGATCAAAATATCGAGCCTTTCCTAAAAGCAAATAAGCCTCTATCATTTGAGCATTGACCTCCTGATCTTCAATCATCATTCCATGCTTTTTAATGGCTTTAACGGCCTTTTCTTCGGCAATTGCAAAAGGAGAATCTTCATCGGAATCAAATTTCAACACATACTTTTGATCAACATCTAATCGTTCAATTGGCAATAGTTTCCAAAAGTCTTCACGATAACCTGATTGAAGGGTGTTCCAGTTCTCATTAAAGGATTCGTTTCCATTAAAAACAACATTGTATTTGGTATTGAGTTTATGCCACTCTCTGTTGATCAACCGGTCTCTAGAAGTAGAGCACGAAGAGATTATTACAGCACTCAATACGAGTGAAAACCATACTATAAGAGATCTGTTAGTAATCATAAATTATTCCCTGTAGGGAAGATAACAGTGTTTTACAATGAATATTGTACAAACTTACAATTTTAAGTGCAGCTTTCTAGACTGAAAAATAGGTCTCTAATTCTCTTAGGGTTTCTTCTGAGGTTTTGAGGTCTTTAACAACATCTCCCTTGCTGAGCACAACGATGCGCTCACACACCTCGGTAATATGGGTAAGGTCGTGAGATGAAATCAACAGTGTTGTCTCCCCGTCAAGGTGAACTTCTTTGATGTAATTCTTGAGTCGAATCTGTGTTGTAGGATCTAAATTAGCAAAGGGTTCGTCTAGGATCACTAGTTCTGGAGCGCCCAAAAAAGCTGCTGCAATACCCACTTTTTTTTGATTCCCCTTAGAGAGGTCTCTGATGTATTTTTTTTGACCCAAGACTTCATTTCCAAAAAGCGCATTAAAAGGAGCCAATTCTTCCTCAACTCTCGTAGGTGAAATTCCTCTTAGATTTCCCAAGAAATTGAAGTATTCTTCAGGGGTTAAATACCCAATGATAAAACTCTCATCGATATAGGCTGTAGTATAGGATTTCCAAGCCTCGCTTTGATCAACTCTTGTTTCCTTGCTTAAAATATGACCCGAAGAAGGCTTAATAAGGTCTAATATCAAATTAAACAAGGTTGTTTTCCCCGCTCCATTATTGCCGACCAAACCAAAACACTCCCCTTTTGGGATGATTAGTTCTTTAATGTTTAGAACGGTATTCCCACCGTATTTTTTGGACAAATCAACTGCTTGTATCATCGATTAATTTTTAGTGTATGAGGCCAAGGTGTCGTATTTTTCTCTCTTGTAGAGCTTGACTAAGGCATCGAGTATTTTATTGTGAAACAAAAGGCCTAAAAGGCTTACTAATATTAAGAGGGTTATTCCAAACCAGTTCCCAACCGTATAATAACCTAATGCGTATACTCCTATTGGAAATAAAATCTTTGGTAAACTGAGCAGCATGGTTTTGGTGTTCATTGCCTGGGTGTCTCCAAAGGGCTTTTTACCCGATGTCAGATCCACTGGAACTTTGACAAAGGCTCCAGAAAAAATAACTAAGTATGCATTGAGACCGAGATTAAAGAATCCTCCAGCCAAAATATATCCAAAAGCTTCAAGGCTGATAAAGAGATATAAACTCGAGAGAATGGTACTGAAAATCACTGCAAAAACCACAAGAGCCCATTTGGACTTTAAATAATCTTTATACGACAAATTCTGTGTCATTAAAAGTGGATAATAGGCAGAATCCCAACTTGGAACATAGGAACCAAACATAAAAAGAAACCCCCCTGTTACAAAGATTCCTGCGAACATTTTCATTACAGGAGCTTCATAAGCCTCAATGGAATCGGTATAAAACAACAAGCCGTAAAACAAAAAGGCAATCCCTGCAATCACAGCTTGTTTGGGGCGTTTGTTGCGAACAATCATTCGCATATCATTGGTTAATAAATTTCCTAAAGAGCCTAGTCGCTTGAGAAAATCAAAATCGATGTTGCGAACCGATTCTTCTTTCTGAGCCAAACCGCTGTCTAAAAACATATGATTGGTAAAAAACTTCACCGCTCGATAACGCATAAAGAACAACAAAGCTACAGGAGCTATTAAATAAAGTGGCTGTTGATAAAGTGCGTCAAAAAATGGTGCTGTAAAAAGCGTAATATCAAAATACCCCATATAGTGACTCACCGCTAATACTATATAAATCAATGAAGCCACATATAGGATTCGATCACTTGAATTGACAAAAACATTGAGGTAATTAGAAGACAAAATCAGCAAAAAAACACCCAAAAACCACGACAAAACACCAAAAATGGAATAATCGTGAGCGATCAAAACCACTGAAAAGGGAATCAAAAAGAACAGGTGAATGATGTTAAAAAATGAGAAGCTCGATTTTAATAATGAAAATCTAATAATTTGATTCTTATTGAGAGGCGTTAATAGTAACTGCTTAATTCGAGTTATCGGCATCTTTTGTATGCTGTAACGCATAAAAAGATCAGCAGCTAAATAATAAATCATAAACTTATTGACCCAAACAAGAGGATCAGCAGCACCTGCATCCTCGGCGATAAAGAATACACCCACCCCTATTGCCAAAAAGATGGCGATAAAATAAAGAGCCACAAGGCCCATAAGAATTTTAATGGCGAGATTGGTTTCAAAAGTAGGAGAACGTTTAAAAGCGTTCCATTCTAAATAGAGAAATTGCCTAATGGTTTTCATAAATTTTCTTCTTAATTGCGTACTTTTGAATTAAAATCTACACTAATGTCCGAATTTTATTCTCTAAAAATAAGTCAAATCGATAAATTAACTGCAAATGCCGTTAATCTTAAGTTAGAACTACCACAAAATCTAAAAGATTCTTACGAATTTAAGCCGGGGCAATACCTCACTTTAAAAGCCGATATCAACGGAGAATCGGTTCGAAGAGCCTATTCGATTTCTGCTGCTCCTTCTGAGGATTATCTCAGTGTAGGAATTAAAAAAGTAAAAGGAGGAATCTTTTCAACTTTTGCTGTAGAAAAACTTAACGAAGGTGATCATCTCGATGTCATGACTCCGCTTGGAACCTTCTTTTGGACTCCAAATTCAAACATTCAAAATATTGCCCTTCTTGCTGCAGGGTCAGGGATTACTCCTATGATGAGTATTGCAAAATCTGTTTTGAACTCCAATGACACTTCAAAAGTCTTGTTGATTTTCGGAAATAAAACAGTAGAAGAAGTCATGTATCGAAATGAACTTCTAGCACTACAAGAACAGTATCCAGATCGTTTCTTACTCGAATGGGTCTACAGTAGAGCGAATGTCCCAAGAACTCAATTTGGAAGAATTGACAAGGGAATTATCAATCACTTTTTCAAGAATACTTACTCCCATTTATCCTTTGATGACTATTTTGTTTGTGGGCCTGAAGATATGATTAACACGAGTCTTTCAACTTTGGAAGCGCTAGGTGTAGATGAAGATCGTATTCACTTCGAACGATTTGTCAGTAATACCCCTAAAACAGAATCAGCTCCAATAGCAAATGGAACAGTGCAGGTGAATGTTATTCTTGACGAAGTTGATTATCAGCTGAGCTGCGATTCAAAAACCGCTCTTTTAGATGCCTGTATCAAGGAAAAGATTGATGTCCCCTACTCCTGTCATGGTGGAGTATGTAGTACCTGTATTGCAAGAGTCACCAAGGGATCGGCGGTCATGGAAAAAAATGAAATTCTAACCGATTCTGAAATTGAAGAAGGATTGATCCTCACCTGTCAAGCTCACGCTACCTCCTCAGAAATTGAGTTGAACTACGACGATGTCTAAACTTTATTAAAGTGCATACAACACGAATGGAAGTGCGATTAACCCAAGGAGGATTAAATCTTTAATCCAGGGTTTTTTAATCGCCTCTAAGGCGTTTGTATATATCACAGAAACCGGAAACAACAAAAAGATGGTTTCTTGTCCATCAGAAAGGTTTGCTAAAGCGATAAACGCAGCGACAAAAAAGCTTAAAAGAACTAATCGTATGCTGATTAGTTTCCCTATCAATGTCCTGCTGAGTCCGCGATAAGTGACAATTGATGCGAGAATTCCCAAAAAGACAAATCCCAAAACGACTAAATGATTCTTTGAAAAGCTCAAATCGCTAAAGTTTATTTGAAACTGATAATGTTGATCAAAAAAAGCCTGGGTTTCATCGATTCCCATATAAGCAAACACAAGCAACAAATAGGCTCCAATTGCAGGGAGGATCACCAACCAATTTTTGAGTTTTTCAAATTGATAGAAATAAATTGCAAGAGCCAAAATCAGGAAGAAATACAAAGCGGAAGGGTTAAAATAAGAGGCTATTAAAATCCAAAAACTAGCATCAAAAACCTTTAGTTTAATAGAAACCAAAGAGCGAATGCTAAGGATTCTCCTAAAAGCTAATAATAAGAAAAAGAGGGTGAGAAGTGTGTTTCTGTCGTATAATTGATTTTCAAAAAATCCAAAAAAAACGGTAAACAATAGAATTACATAAGTGTTTTTCCCGCTAATCTGATTCTTCTTTACAGTGAATTCAACGAGTAACATTCCCAAGCCAACTACAGTGAGTTTGCCAAAAAACACCAGTAATTCAAGGGTTGAATAGGCTTCCACTCCTGATGCCCAAAACCAAAACCAGTAGTGAATACTGAACAATAGCAGGGCTACTAAATAATTTATTGGATTAGTTTTGTCAAAAACACTTGAAATCATCTTAGGATTTTATATTTTTGTCCGATAAAGATAAGCTTCGCTTTTAAAGTGAACTAAAGAACCTTAAAAAAATTAAAGTTATGGGATTTTGGACTAGTATTTGGAAAGGTATTGAAACCTTGTTTGTAGATTTTTTATTTGCACCTTTAGACGCTATTCGTTTTATGGACAACTGGTGGTTACAAAATACTGTTAACTGGATGTTTGTAGTTATCGGTTTTGTTGCCTTTGGTTACTGGATGAAACAATTAAAAATATTCGAAGACAATAATGAAGAAGATAAATCAAGTACTTCTCATTCATTCTTATAATCAGAATATTCTATAATAAAACAAAAAGGCCCAATTAGGGCCTTTTTTTTATGATTTCAATTAACTTAAAGCTTACAAATCAAATCCTAAATCCGTTCTGTAGTAACGATCTTTAAACTGAATTTTTGAAACGCCTTCATAAGAAGATTGAAGTGCTTCTCTAAAATCAGTTCCAAAAGCAGTAACTGCGAGTACTCTACCTCCATTGGTTACAATTTTCCCGCCTTTTAATGTCGTTCCCGCCTGAAATACGATCTGATCTGTTACAGCGTCTATTCCGATGATTTCATCTCCTTTATTGTAGGCTTCTGGATAACCTCCTGCTACGTTCATCACTGTGGTTGCTGCTCTAGAATCAATTTCAAAAGGAACTTGATCAAGAGTTCCATTCGCTACCGCTTTGAATATTTCAACGAAGTCGGTCTTTAGTCTTGGAAGTACAACCTCTGTTTCTGGGTCACCCATACGAACATTGTATTCGATGACTTTAGGGTCGTTTCCAACTTTGATAAGTCCGATAAAGATAAATCCTTTGTAAGGTAAGTTGTCTTTTTCAAGTCCTCTAACTGTCGGTTCTATGATTCGATCGTGAATCTTTGCCATGAATTCCTCATTGGCAAAAGGAACTGGAGATATAGCTCCCATTCCTCCGGTATTGAGTCCGGTATCTCCCTCTCCTATTCGCTTGTAATCTTTAGCTGTTGGAAGCACTTTGTAGTTTTTTCCATCAGTTAACACAAACACAGAAAGTTCGATTCCATCTAAAAATTCTTCAATCACTACTCTCGCACTAGCTGCTCCAAATTTTCCATCAGAAATCATGGATTTTAGCTCCTCCTTAGCTTCCTGAAGGTCTTGTAGGATCAAAACTCCTTTTCCGGCAGCTAAACCATCTGCTTTTAGTACATAAGGAGGATTTAGGCTTTCTAAGAACGCATAGCCTTCCTCTAAATTCTCTTGAGTAAACTCTTTGTAAGCCGCTGTTGGAATATTATGTCGCTCCATAAATGCTTTTGCAAAAGCCTTAGAACCTTCAAGTTCAGCCGCGGCCTTTTGAGGGCCAATGACTGGTATATTTTTTAACTGATCGTCTTCCAGGAAAAAGTCGTGTACGCCATTAACTAAAGGATCTTCTGGTCCTACTACCACCATATCGATATGTTGAGATAAAACCGCCTCTTTAACGCAATTAAAATCGTTGATGTTGATTTCTATATTGGTTGCTATTTCATGAGTCCCAGCATTACCAGGAGCTACAAATATGTTCGGTTTTGATTCACTTTGGGCTAACTTCCAAGCAAAGGTGTGTTCTCTACCTCCACTTCCTAGAATAAGAATGTTC
>Ga0102948_1000121_pt1 | contig 28516 bp, 26 predicted proteins | sample SalPonA_A_H2O_MG_FD_78211 | JGI IMG/M metagenome (GOLD analysis project Ga0102948, IMG submission 78211) | Water microbial communities from South San Francisco under conditions of wetland restoration - Salt Pond MetaG R2A_A_H2O_MG | ecosystem: Environmental > Aquatic > Non-marine Saline and... | reverse complement strand
GCCTTTTTATTCTAAGGAGAAATCAATGTCTCAATCTGTATCAGAACGGACTCGAATTAAAAGTGACCGTTACGAATCTGGTGTAATTCCTTACGCTAAAATGGGTTACTGGGATGCTTCATACGCAGTAAAAACTACTGATGTTCTTGCTTTATTCCGTATCACACCACAACCAGGTGTAGATCCAGTTGAAGCTGCAGCAGCAGTAGCTGGTGAATCTTCAACAGCAACTTGGACAGTTGTATGGACAGATTTATTAACAGCGTGTGATCGTTACCGTGCAAAAGCTTACCGTGTAGATCCAGTTCCAAATTCAGCAGAGTCATTCTTTGCGTTCATCGCATATGAATGTGATTTATTTGAAGAAGGTTCTTTAGCTAACTTAACAGCTTCAATTATTGGTAACGTATTCGGTTTCAAAGCTGTATCAGCTTTACGTTTAGAAGATATGCGTATCCCTCATTCATATTTAAAAACATTCCAAGGTCCAGCAACAGGTATTGTTGTAGAACGTGAACGTTTAAACAAATATGGTGTTCCTTTATTAGGTGCTACAGTAAAACCAAAATTAGGTTTATCTGGTAAAAACTACGGTCGTGTAGTTTATGAAGGTTTAAAAGGTGGTTTAGATTTCTTAAAAGATGATGAGAACATTAACTCACAACCATTTATGCGTTGGAGAGAACGTTTCTTAAACTGTATGGAAGGTATTAACCGTGCTTCAGCTGCTACAGGTGAAGTTAAAGGTTCTTACTTAAACGTTACAGGTGCTACAATGGAAGACGTTTACGAACGTTCTGAGTATGCTAAAGAAGTAGGTTCTGTAATTATCATGATCGATTTAGTAATGGGTTACACAGCAATTCAAAGTATTGCTTTATGGGCTCGTAACAACGATATGATTTTACATTTACACCGTGCAGGTAACTCAACTTACGCTCGTCAAAAGAATCATGGTATCAACTTCCGTGTAATCTGTAAGTGGATGCGTATGTCTGGTGTAGATCATATCCATGCTGGTACAGTTGTAGGTAAATTAGAAGGTGATCCTTTAATGATTAAAGGTTTCTACGATGTTTTACGTCAAACATCATTAGAAGTTAACTTACCATACGGTATCTTCTTCGAAATGCCATGGGCAAGTTTACGTCGTTGTATGCCAGTTGCTTCTGGTGGTATTCACTGTGGTCAAATGCACCAATTAGTACATTACTTAGGTGATGATGTAGTATTACAATTTGGTGGTGGTACAATTGGTCACCCTGATGGTATCCAAGCTGGTGCTACAGCTAACCGTGTAGCTTTAGAAGCAATGGTATTAGCTCGTAACGAAGGTGCTGATTACTTCAATAATGAAGTTGGTCCACAAATTTTACGTAATGCTGCTAAAACATGTGGTCCATTACAAACTGCATTAGATTTATGGAAAGATATTAGCTTCAACTACACATCTACGGATACAGCTGATTTCGCTACAACACCAACAGCAAACGTATAATAAGTTACTTTTAAAAAAATTAAAGGAGTATTTGAATAGTGAGACTTACACAAGGTTGTTTCTCGTTCTTACCAGATTTAACTGATCAACAAATTGAAAAACAAGTTTCGTACGCGATCTCTAAAGGTTGGGCAATGAACGTTGAGTGGACAGATGATCCACATCCACGTAACCAATACTGGGAATTATGGGGTTTACCTTTATTCGACATTAAAGATCCAGCATCTGTAATGTTTGAGTTAAAAGAAGCTCGTAAATCATGTGCAGCTGGTTACATCCGTATGAACGCATTTGATGCAAGTTACGGTGTAGAAAGTTGTGTTATGTCATTTATCGTTAATCGTCCTACTAGTGAGCCAGGCTTCTACTTAGAACGTAACGAAGGTGCAGGTCGTATGATCCGTTACACTATTAAATCTTATAGTGTACAAGCGAACCCAGAAGGTGGTCGTTACTAATTTTTATAATTAGAACCTTCTATAAAAAATCATAGATTACCAATCTATGATTTTTTATTTCACAATACTACAGGATTGTTTAAATATTAGTGATGAGAATTCTTATTTATCCCATAAAAGTTCCAAAATTTATCCATGAACATTAACATATAATTTTTTATTTTTTCTATTACTCATATGCATAGATATAAGCAGTATAACATTTGAAGACTTAACATCATGAATGGCGATTTATATAATTATATAAAATGTATCTAATCTATTTTTTTATTCATTATTGAAAAATTTAACGAGTATTTATAAACATTTTAGCTTATTATTTTTACCGTACCTTTGAAATTAATCCATGATTTAATGAATGGTTTTAGCAAATTTTGAGATAGTATTCTTTAGCTAAAATTTCAAAGTGAGTATAAAAGCTACTTTTAGTACATCTATATCAGTAGAACATTAAGGGTAAAATTGTCGCTAGGTTACTTCATGTTGTAACAACATTGCGTACATGAATATTAAATTCTAGACCTTTTTTGGCAAACATAATTTAGGCGTTAATTGTAATAGTTAAAAGGTTAAAGTAAATAAAAATTAGTTCTAAAAATTTATAACGGTATTTGGGCAAGTATAAGTTTGCCCAAATAGACAAACGTATACTTGATTTCATAGTAAAAGTTATTAAAAACACTTAATCTTAAATCAATAGTAATTTACTCAAGTTCATAATTACATAGTATTGATTTTAAGAACACTGAAGTTGACCTTTAATAATACTATCTGTTAACGAATTTAAAATTAATTTAATTGATCTTACTGCATCATCATTTCCTGGAATTGGAATATCCACTAATTCTGGATCACAATTTGTGTCTAAAATTGAGATAATTGGAATTCCTAACTTTCGACATTCTTGAATAGCTGTCATTTCACGTTTTTGATCAATAATAATTGCAATATCCGGTATGTCAGACATTGTCTTAATACCATCTAAATGTTTACGTAATTTTGACAATTCTTTTCGACGAACAGCAACTTCTTTCTTAGTTAATAACTCAAAAGTTCCATCAGCTTCTTGTTTTTCTAAGTCTTTTAATCTTTTAATTCGTTCTTTAACCGTTGCCCAATTTGTTAGCATTCCACCTAGCCAACGATGATTTACATAATATGAATTGCAACGTTTTGCTTCCTGGGCAATAAGAGTAGTTGCTTGTCTTTTTGTACCAATAAATAAAAATGTTTTCGCTTCACTTGCGGCTGATGTCGCAAATTTATTAGCAGCCTTCAATAACGTCGCAGACTGAATTAAATCTAAAATGTGAATATTATTAACTTCACTATAAATATACGGGAACATTTTTGGATTCCAACGATGAGCTTTGTGACCAAAATGAACACCAGCTTCTAATAATTGAGATAGACTAATATCAGACATAAAATTTTAAATTACTTAATTAAATATATATATAAACTTATAGGTTTTAATATAACAAATATCAATTCACTTGTCTAGATTTTTGTTTATCATTTTCAAAGCTTGCATTACTCAAATTAGTATTTATTGAGTGATTACCAAGTTTTTGAAAAGAATTTGCATAGTTTTGCGTACCAGTTCCAGATGGAATTAAATGACCAATAATAATGTTTTCTTTTAGGCCTCTCAACCAATCAATTCGACCTTCAATTGCTGCTTTTGTAAGTACTCGGGTTGTTTCTTGAAAACTTGCAGCTGAAATAAAACTAGGATTATTTAAAGCTGCTTTTGTAATACCAAGTAATAATGGTATATAACAGGCAGCTTGTTTCATTTCCATTTGAATAATCTCATTAATATATTGAATATGATACAAATCAATAACTTCTCGTCTTAATAAAGGAGTTTCACCTTCATAAGTGATTAAGACTTTTGTTGTCATTTGTTTAATAATTACCTCTAAATGCTTATCGTTAATTGTTACACCTTGAGATTGATAAACTGATTGAACAGAATTTAAAATAAATAATTGAACTTTCTTAAAACTTTTATAGCTTCCTTCATAATTTTTTATTAAACGACTATATTTAAATTCTTTTGTTTGATCACAAATAAAATATTTTACAAAACCATAATAATTGAAATAAACTTTTAACAATTTGTGAGGATTAATTTTATCATTCTCTTGAATAGAAGTACCCAGTTTTCTGAATTCAAAATTTGTATCTAAACTTGTTTTTTGAATCAAGAGACCTTTTTTTTGACTTGTTGGAATACGTTTCATAATCTGGGTTTTTTTTCGTGCTTCAAGAATTTCTTCAATTCTGGGTAAACCTTGCACAATATCACCGGTAATTTCTTTTTCTAAATTCAATAATCCAATTGTTTTTCCAGCTTCAATAAATTCTGTATTTTTACAAAAAACGCTATTAACATCCTGTTCAAAATAGTCTTCAGTAATTGAATATAATCCAATTGATTTGGTTGATTTTGTAAAAGGTTGTTCAACAAACTTTAATAATGTTAATTGATAGTTTAATTGATTGGTATCATCACTATTTGAACTACGTAATAGTAATGTTCTTTCGAGTTTTCTATTATCAAATTTCTTTGATGATCCGGATCTAAATAAACGTTGAATTTGTAGATCGGATTTTTGATGACTGATCGTAAATTTCTTAAAGAATTGAGGGACCAAACAACTATATAATTTTCCATTATTTTTTATAAATAATTTAGAAAAATCTGATTTAACACTAAAATTAGAGAGTGATGCGGAATCCCTATTTAATCTCTGTTTAATGGATAATTTAGCAATATTATGATAACTTAATGCCACTTTTCGTTTTGTTTGAAAATTGGATAAAACTCGAGAGGCCGAGATGATTTTATATTGAAAATTAGTCTTCAAACTTAAATTCTCATTTTTACAATTAGGGAAAAAATAGGGTCTCCCTTTTTGAATAGTGAAAACTTCATCATTCTCGATAATAATTTTACCAGTTTGTGCTAAGTTACTTTTTGAAATAATAAAATCATTTAATTTTTTGTTAGGAACTGTTGATTTTTTTACAGTTAAACAATCACTATTTGAAATTAAAAAAATCTGTTTACTATTTTGTTTTTTAATTTTAAATTTGACAATTTCTAGCGAATTTAAAGTTACAGCTTCAAGATAGCCTAAAATTGTATAGTTACTGACAAATTGTGTCTTTTGAATTAAAAAACAAGACTGAATATCTTGAGATTTTAAGTCAGGAGTAAGATAATTTGTTAATTTAAGTTTTTCAATTATATCAAAATTAACATAGTTAAGTTTTCTATTATTTGATAATTTAATAACTATATTTTTATCTAGTGTTTTATTAGTTTTAAAAGTTAAAATATTTGGAATTAAATTCAAACTATGGCTACCTTTAATTAATTGATTAGATTTATAACCATAAATTGATTTTGAAACTAAGTTGAAAATCGAATTCGAAGAATTTTTTAATTCAGCAGATAAATGATTTTTATTTGAATAACTAAATTCATAAATCGTAATTGGTCGAACTAATAATTGATCTACATTTTTTCCGTTAGTCGGCTCACAAAATGATAATGTTTTGGCAACAATGTTTGAAAAGATAGTTTCACCAGGATAATAAAGTTTCTTAAAGTTATTTTTAAACCTTTTTCCCTCATATACTGATCCAGACTTAATTCTAATTGTTTTAATAACATTATTTTTTTGAACTAAATTTACAAGCCCACATGTCTTTGAGAATAATCCAGGAATTAATTCAAACTTTGCCGAAATAAAATCACCATGTTCAACAAGTAAGATATTCGGTTCACAATTAATTTCATGAAATTCTTCACTTAACCAAATTAATGTTCGGTGTCGAATAATAGAAGTATAATTTTTATTACGATTTAATCTCGTAAAGTAAGAGAGTGTTTCATTTCGTTTAGGATTACTAACGAAATTTTTAAAGTCGTAAAATACTGTCCCACCTGTTAAAACTTGAAATGCATTTGATATAAATGTTCCAATAATTTCATCACGTGTTAGTTGTAAATACTTAGTCCCATTAACAGGATAAAGATTTAAAAAATACTTTGAGTTATTAATATCTAATATATAATTATTAGAATTTGTCTCAATTTGCAATTTTCTTAAACAAGTATTTTTTAAAAAATACTTGTTATTAATGATTTTTGCTGAACGTTTTTGTAAACTAGTTTTAGAATTTATAAAATTAACAAATCCATTATAATGATTAATTAATTTAGTACGAAAAATATAACTATGTTTATTTAATTTATAATCAGGATAAAAATTTAAAAACGATTTAAGGGGACTATTATAAAGTTGGCCCGATAAAATCCAAATTAGTTTGTTATTATTTAACAAATTAATTTTCTGTTTTAAAGGTGGGATAAAAACTTCACCACACTTATCACTTAAAATTGGTTTTATTTCAATTTTAGTTTGTTTATTTGTATTAATCAATTCGCCAATAACAGTATCTTTTAAAATATATTGATTGTTTTTAGGAAATAAAATTGTATTACGTAATACTTCAATTTCGAGAACGTTATTGGTTTTATTATCAGGAATTAAAACTAATGAGCCAGAGTTTTTCGTCACTAATACATCTTCACCTCGGTTCGTACGTAAAATAATAGTTTTTAGAGTCTTATAAAATTGAATAATTCCAGTGGTTGGGCTGATAATTTGTTGACGAGCTTCTGATGTAAAAATTCCACCGGTATGAAACGTTCGCATCGTTAATTGTGTTCCTGGTTCTCCAATCGATTGTCCTGCTAGAATTCCAATTGCCTCGCCAATATCAACTAAATTTTCATTAGCTAAATCCCACCCATAACATTTTTGGCATATTGCACGATATAAATTACAAGTTAAGGGTGAACGAATATAAAATTTCGTTACTTGATAATCTTTAAATTGTTTTAAAAGCTCCAACGTTATTTGTGTATTTTTTGGTGCAATTAATAAATTTGATTTTGAATCAAACACAGACTTACTCAAAATTCTACCGATTGTACTTTCAATTTCGTTCGAGCTTGATTCAGAGACTGAAAATAAAAATGAATGGGTTGTTAGACAATCTTTTTCGCGAATTAGAATATCTTGAGCCACATCAATTAACCGACGTGTTAGATAACCTGAATTGGCAGTTTTTAGAGCTGTATCTACAATTCCTTTTCGAGCTCCATAACCGGACATTAAATAATCCGTAATGGTTAAACCTTCACGAAAATTCTTTTTAATAGGTAGATTCATAATTTGACCACTGGGATCAGACATTAAACCTCGCATTCCTACCAATTGTCGAACTTGAGATAAGTTTCCTCGAGCTCCCGAAAATGCCATAATATATACGGAATTCAATGGATCATAATTTTTAAAAAAATAAATAATTTGATCTTTTAGTGATTCACTCGTGAGACTCCATGTATCAATAATTTTTTGAAACCGTTCAACATCGGTAATTTTTCCTTTTAAGTAAATTTTTTCAGCGTTTCGAATTTCTTGATTCGCTTTCTCAAGCATTACATTTTTAACGAAAGGAATTTTTAAATCTTCAATACTAATTGAAATTCCAGCTTGAGTAGCATATTTAAACCCAAGATATTTTAATTCATCAGCTAAAGCACAAGCTTGCATTGAATCATAATTCGTAAAACTCCAAGCTAATAATTGGCGGAGTTGTTTTTTTCCAATCAAAGTATTTTGATAAGTATAATTTTTCATAAAATAGATTTCATTTATTTATTTCTTAATTTATAAAAATTTTAGTGTCTTTTGAATTGTGTAATTTAAAATAACTCGTCCAGTTGTCGTTTTTAAATATTGAACAATAATTTCATTATTTTGATCTTTTCTCACTTGCCAATTTTTGTAATATTCAATACAAGTTTTATCATTTAATTGAACTATTTTATCTGGATTAGATAAAGATAAATTCGGATCGGAATAACGAACCCAAATTGAACTATGAATTTCAATCTTGTTCTGATTATAGGCCAGAATTACATCCTCTAAACTTGAAAAATAATGATTTGAGCCATATAATTTTTTAATATTATTAACAGTTAAGTAATAACATCCAAGAACCATATCTTGACTCGGCATGATAATTGGTTCTCCATTTGATGGAGACAAAAAATTGTAAGGTGCTAACATTAACATATAACATTCGGCTTGGGCCTCCAATGATAGAGGAATGTGAACAGCCATTTGATCTCCATCAAAGTCAGCATTGAAGGCAGAACAAACTAGCGGGTGTAATTTAATTGCTCTTCCACGAACTAAAATTGGTTCAAAAGCTTGAATTCCTAACCTATGTAATGTTGGTGCACGATTTAAAAAAATAGGATGGTTTGATAAAATTTTTTCTAAAACAGGTTTAACAATCAGTTCATTTTGTTGAATTAAATTTTTAGCAATTTTCATATTATTCGCTAAACCTTGGTTGATTAATTCACGAATTACAAATGGTTGAAACAATTCAATAGCCATTTCATAAGGTAGACCACATTGATTTAGTTTTAAACTTGGTCCAACAACAATTACTGAACGGCCTGAGTAATCAACTCGTTTTCCTAAGAGATTTTGTCGAAACCGACCATGTTTCCCTTTAATAATATCTGACAAGGATTTTAAAGGCCGATTATTCGCACTTAATGCAATTTTACCACGTTTACCGTTATCAATAAGTGTGTCAACAGCTTCTTGAAGTAACCGTTTTTCATTTCGAATAATTAATTGAGGAGCATCAATCTCTAATAGTCGAAGTAAGCGATTATTCCTAGTGATAATTCGACGATATAACTCGTTCAAATCTGAAGTGGCAAACCTTCCACCTTCTAGTTGAATCATTGGTCGTAAAGCCGGAGGAATTACGGGTAAAATTGATAAAATCATCCATGAAGGACGTGAGCCAGTCCCAATTAAATTTTCTAAAATTCGAATCCGCTTAATTGCTTGTTCACGAATTTTATAAATTCGTTGCTGCTCCCATTTTCGAAACCATTGAGACTCATCATACAGAGGCTTTTCTTTATTTAATACTTTTGTACATACTGAAACAAAGCATCGTGTTCGAAAAATTTCTGATTGCAAATTAAGTTTTTCTAGCTCACGCTTAATTAGAGGTGCACCAATTAAAAAATTTGGTGTTGTACGTAACAAATATTTAGGTGTATTGTAACGTCGGTTTTGTGGCTTTGGATATGGTTTTAACGGATATCCACTATATCCTAATTCTCTACTTCGTCGATATTGTTGTAAATCCCAATGTAAACCATAGAATGAAATTTCATCTTCCGCAATAAAATATGCTAATGAGGCAAGTTTTATACGCTTAATTCTTTCATCCCATAAATCTACAACGGTTGAGGTTGTTAATTTTAGTCCATTACATTTTCGACATTTCTCCGAATGAGAATTATATGTTGTATTTAACTGTTTTTCTGATTCTTCAATTTCCAATAATAAAGCCATAAAATTTGGTCTACTATTGATGTACCAAACATGCGTAACAGGATAAATTAAATTAATATATCCCATTCGATGGCGCCGTACTCGTGATTCTGTTAATTCAACTCCGCATCGTTCACAAATTAAACCTTCATACCGAACACGCTTATATTTTCCACACGCACATTCAAGACTTTTACTAGGGCCAAAAATCCGTTCACAAAACAACCCATCCATTTCAGGTTTAAATGTCCGATAATTAATCGTTTCAGATTTTTGAACTTCTCCAACAAATTGACCATTTGGTAGTTTACGGTTAGCCCACTGTAGAATTCGAAAAGGTGATGCAAGTTTAATTTTAATGTAATTAAATTCTTTTGCAAATTGTATCATAATTATTAAAATGATATATCATTAATATTTGAGGTAGGTGAAAACGTTTTTGATAACGCTTTATATTTTTCAATGAGATTAATTTCAACTTCATATCTTTTTAACGAGCTAAATTTTTCAATTTTATACGTACTCATATCTAATCCAATTGATCGTAATTCTTGTAAGAGAACTTTAAAAGATTCTGGAATTCCAAATTCAGGAATCTTCTGCCCTTTTACAATAGCATTTAACGTTTCATTTCGTCCTTGCATATCATCTGATTTAATAGTTAAAAGTTCTTTTAAAGTAAATGCAGCACCAAAACCTTCTAATGCCCATACTTCCATTTCTCCAAAACGTTGACCCCCATGTTGGGCTTTTCCTCGTAACGGTTGTTGAGTAATTAACGAATATGGCCCTGTTGCTCGAGCATGAATTTTATCGTCAACTAAATGAATTAATTTTAACATATATGCATTTCCCACTGTAATAGGATTCTCAAATTCTTTTCCAGTTCGTCCATCAATCAAAACCATCTTACCCGGTGCATAAGGATTAAATAACCAACTTTCATTTCGTTTTATAGACGCTTGACGTAATTTTTTATTTATCAGAATTCGTGACATTTCTAAACCATACATTTCATCGAATGGTAATATTTTAAATCTTGCGTTAAGCCTATCACCTGCTAGGCCAAGTAAACATTCATATAATTGACCTACATTCATACGAGAGGGAACACCTAATGGGTTTAAAATAATATCGATGGGTGTTCCATCAGGTAAAAATGGCATATCTTGCCGAGCAAGAATACGAGAAATTATTCCTTTATTACCATGTCGACCTGCAATTTTATCTCCAACTTGAATCTTTCGAATTTGGGCAATAAAGACATATATTTTTTCAAATTTATATGTTAACTTCGTTCGACGATTAAAAGTAACGGTTTCAATAACCCGTCCATATTCGCCATCGGGCATTCTATATGAATTATCTTTTACACCTTTAGCTTTTGCTCCAAAGATTGCTCGTAATAATTTTGATTCAGGAAGTTGTTCTGTTGTATTATTTGAGATTACTTTTCCAACTAAGATATCACCCGGTTTAACAAATGTTCCAACAATTACAATTCCATCATCATTTAAATGTTTCACTTCAGATAAACTTAAATTTGGAATCATTTTCATTGTTTGTTCTGACATTTCAGAATTTCGATCAATTTCAATTTTATATCTTTCAATATGAATTGAAGTAAAAATATCATTATAAACAAGTCGTTCACTTATTAGAATGGCATCTTCAAAATTATATCCTTGCCATGGCATATATGCAATTAAAACATTTTGCCCTAAAGCTAATTCACTGTCAGTTATAGCTGGTCCATCTGTTAGAACTTGACCCGATTTTATCTTTTCACCTTTCCAGATAATTGGACGATGATTTATACACGTTTGTTGATTTGACCGCAAATACTTTTGAAGTTTATAAATTACTTTCTTGCCGGATTGATCTTTAATAATAATCTTATTAGCAGTAACAGAACTCGCAATACCTGAGACTTGGGCATTTAATGTCATGCCAGAATCGGTGGCAATTTGATTTTCTAATCCTGTTCCAACAATAGGTTTTTGTGGGAAAATTAAGGGAACCGACTGGCGTTGCATATTTGAACCCATTAACGCTCGATTAGCATCATCATGTTCAAAAAATGGAATTAAAGAAGCTGCAACAGAAACAACTTGAATTGTCGAAATTGCGATAAAATCTACTTCGGAAGGCGAAACATTAACAAAATCTTGTTTATAACGAATCGGAATAATATTTTTAACTAAATAATTTTCACTATTAGTCGCGATATCTGCAGGTGCAATTTTGTATAAATCTTCAACGTCTGCCGCTAAGTAAATCGGATTTCCTGTTTTGATTACTTTACCATTTATAACTCGCCAGAATGGTGTTTCTAAGAAACCTAATTTATTTACACGAGCACACGTCGTCAAGGAAGCAATTAATCCAACATTTTGCCCTTCTGGCGTTTCAATGGGACAAATCCTACCATAATGACTAGGATGAATATCACGTACTGCAAAGCTAATTCGATCGCGATCAAATCCCCCAGGTCCTAAACCACTAATACGACGTCGATGAGTTAAAGAAGATAAAGGATTTGTTTGATCAAGATATTGAGATAGTTGACTCGATCCAAAAAATTCTCGAATGGTCGCGTTTACGATATTAAAACTTAATAAGTATCCTGAATCAACTTTATTAGTTTGATTACGTAGTTTTCGTACTAAACGTTGAAAACCAATTCTAAATAAGTTTTGTAATAATTCACCAACGGACCGAACTCGTCGATTTTTTAAATGATCAATATCATCTGGGACTGCTTTTGAAATTGTTAAATTTATTAATTTATCTGTAATAGCAAAAATATCTTCGTAACTAATAACTTGAAGACGTTCACTAATTTGTAAATTTAATCGATTATTAATTTTTAACCGACCAACTCGACCTAGGCGATAATAGTTAGGGTCAAAAATTCTTGAGAATTCTGAGATATTTTTAAAATAATCTAAATCAAGATCAAATCTCGAGATAGGTTGTTTTAATTTTTTTGAATTTAATAAAAGGGGTTTATTAAAATAGAAAAAATCAGCATATTGTAGATTTTGATGAATTTCTAGATCTGTTAGTCCCATTTCTTTTAACAGAGAAAGGACAGGTTTTTGATTGATTTTATCTAATTGAATAACGACTTCATCTTCTTGATTTTTAATTGGATATTTATAGGCATTAATTTTTAAATTCTTTTGAAAACCAAAACGAATCCATGAGCCATATTCCGGTATCAATGTAGCACTATATAAATCTTTTTCTTCATATTTTTTATGATAGTCCGTTTTAATTTCGTGATCTTTTTTATAAAGAAGTAATTGAGTTTTAGTTTTTAAATATTTATGCCGTTCTAATTTATGAGTAAATTTATCTTTCCCAAAAATATATTTCAATTGATCTTTCAAACTATTTGAAAAATAAATTGTGGGTCGTAAATTAATAAATTCAATCAATTGAGTTATCGAGTTAACTTGTTTTACTGTTTTTTTAATATTCGATCGCAAAAATTGAAAATCATCAACTTCTTGAAGCCAATGAATCGTATCTTGTAAAGTTAAAACTAATTTATAATTCAATTGAAGTTGAACTGTTAGTTGACAATTAGAAAGATTTTTGGAGTAAATTTGAATCAAGTTTAATAGTTGGGTTTTAGATAACTGACTATTATTAATTTTGATTAAATCTGAATTTAAATTTGTTCCATCCAAATTATGTAGAATATTACTATTGCAATGTTGATACTTTATTAAAAGCGTTAAAAGAAATTGAAAATAATTTAAAATATATAGAATTTTTTTTTCTTCAATCTGAAATTGAAAAGTTTGATTCTGATTTTTTAACTTTAACCACTTAATAAAAATTTGAATTAATTTATCCTTTGAATTTAAGCTTTTTGAAAGTAATTGATAAAATTTGAAACATTCTAAAAGATAAAATATTGAATTTTGACTTGAATTTTTTAGATATTTAATAGAGTAATAATAAATTATGTTATTATCCCAATTAGGGATGATTTTTTTCCTTTTATTACTTTTATCTTCGGTAAAAGTTGGAATTGCAAAAGAAAGATCAAATTCTGAAACAAATGCTTCGCCTGAGGGTAAGAAAGAACGTAATTTATTGATATCAGTTGATAATTTTTTTTTAAATTGCTTTTGGGTTTTTAGGTTTTTTGGTTTTTCAAAATAAATTCCAGGGCTCCGAATAATTTGACTTACAATAACTCGTTCACAACCATTTATAATGAAGGTTGCATAAGTAGTCATTAAGGGTAGAGTGATAATTGGAAATTGGTTTTGATAACGAATACTATTCACTATCTTGTTTCGTACTTCGATTGGAATTACTAATTGAGCTCGATAATTTCCACTATATTTTCGAGCAATTAACAAGCTATAAGGTGGCTTTATTAAACTATATTCTTCACTAAACATTATATATTCAGTATTTTGACTGAAATCATAAATTTTAGAGAATAAAGCTAACTCTTCATTTAAACCTTGAGTAATAAACCAACAAAAGCTTACCCTCTGCATTGCCAAAAAATCGGGAAGAGCATTAATATAATTCATTTTTTGTCGCATAATATTTAGAAATAATGCAAATAATTGAATTGATTTTATTCTTATCTATCGTCATAAACGATTTACATATTTAGAATTTTAGTTAAGAAAATATTGGAGATTCTTAACTAAGATTGAACTTCGTACTATTTAAGGTTAAAAGTAGGGTTAACTAGATTTTAATTGAGCAGCTAATGTTGCTTTCTTTCTTGCCGCTGTATTTTTATGAAAAATATTTTTCTTTGTCCCCTTATCTATCAGACTATAAATAGAGTTTAAAATTTCTTGTACTTTTTTCTTATCTTCCAAATTTTGAGAATTTTTATATACTTCTAAATTTGTAACAAAAAGTTTAGTTAACGTTCGTACTGAAGTTTTATAATACTTATTTTGTAAACGGTTTCGTTTATTAATATCAATACGTTTTTTTGCTGATTTACTATTAGCCATAGTTTTAATTTTTTAAAAATAAATGTTTATCTTAATATAATACATTTCGTAAAAATTTTAAAGTTTTTCCCTAAAAAATTTTTTATACAGTAATTAAGTCTTGATAAGATCTAAAATTTTAGGCAATATAATAATAATAAAATTATTATGTTCAAATTTCTATGGCAAAAAACAAAGGTACTAGAATTTTAATTACTTTAGAATGTACAGAATGTCGTTCAAATCCAAATAAACGATCGCCAGGTGTTTCTCGATATTTAACACAAAAAAATCGTCGAAATAATCCTGAACGGTTAGAACTAAAAAAGTATTGTTCACATTGTAATAAACCAACTATACATAAAGAAATTAAATAAAATTAAATAACCATTATGGCATTAAAAAAACGAAAAGCATCTCCAATCAGTTTAAATCAAAAAATTGATTATAAAGATATTGATTTATTGGCCTTATTTGTAACAGAACAAGGAAAAATTCTTCCACGACGAGCTACAGGTGTTACCGTTCAACAACAACGTAAATTATCTAAAGCAATAAAACGAGCTCGTGTTTTATCGTTATTTCCATTTGTTGCATCTAATTCAGTTTAGAAAATTATAGAGTTATTATAGCAAAATATAGTAACTCTAGTTCTTTATAATTAATTTAGAGGGAGAATTTTATGGGAAATTTTATTGATAAAACATTTACGGTCATTGCTGATATTTTGTTAAAAGTTTTACCAGCAAGTAAACAAGAAAAACAAGCTTTTTCATATTACCGAGCAGGAATGGCTGCCCAAGGAAGAGGACGTTATGCAGAAGCATTACAAAATTATTATGAGGCTCTACAAGTCGAAGAAGATCCCTATGACCGTAGCTATACACTCTATAATATTGGACTAATTTATGGTAACACAGGTAAATATACGCAAGCACTTGAATTTTACCATCAAGCATTAGCATTAAATTCGAATTTACCTCAAGCTTTAAATAATATCGCTGTCATTTATCATTCTCAAGCTTTACGTGCTCAAACCCTAGAAGAAGATGAATATACAGAACTTTCAAAAGAATTATTTGATAAAGCAGGTGAGTACTGGATTCAAGCTCTTAAACTAGCGCCAGATAACTACCCTGGAGCACGAAATTGGTTAAAAGTTACAGGTCGATTGCGTGAAAATAATTAAATTTACAAGTCAATATGATCTTTATAAATATTGATTATATTCAAAAATTTGAGCTATTTTGTTGTACAATACTAATCAACAATTAAATTTGTTAGTCTTTAAAATTGGTAGGTAAGACTTTGAAAGTATATTTATTCTAAAGTATTTTAATATGTTAAATCAAAATGGTAAAAACTAATTTAAATAAAGGTTTCGTTACTCAAATTATTGGTCCTGTATTGGATATTGAATTCCCGGATGGAAATTTACCTCCTATTTATAGTGCAATTAAAATTGAATTAGAAGATGGTAGTTCAACAATTGTAGAAGTACAACAACTATTAGGTGATAATAAAGTACGTGCAGTATCAATGCGATCAACTGATGGTTTAAGACGTGGAACTGAAGCCATTGATTTAGGTGCTCCTATTAGTGTACCAGTTGGTACTCCAACTTTAGGTCGTATCTTTAATGTAATTGGTGAACCCGTAGATGAACAAGGAGATGTTTCATCTGATGAAACATTACCAATTCATAGAGATGCACCAGCATTTACAGAATTAGAAACTAAACCATCAATTTTCGAAACTGGTATTAAAGTTGTTGATCTATTAGCTCCATATCGTCGTGGTGGTAAAATTGGTTTATTTGGTGGTGCAGGTGTAGGTAAAACTGTTTTAATTATGGAATTAATTAATAACATTGCTAAAGCTCATGGTGGAGTATCTGTATTTGGCGGTGTAGGTGAACGTACACGTGAAGGAAATGATTTATATGAGGAGATGAAAGAATCTGGTGTAATTAATGAAAATAATTTCAAAGAATCTAAAGTAGCCTTAGTTTATGGTCAAATGAACGAACCTCCAGGGGCACGTATGCGTGTTGGTTTAACAGCACTAACAATGGCTGAATATTTCCGTGATGTTAACAAGCAAGATGTGTTATTATTTATTGATAACATTTTCCGTTTTACTCAAGCCGGTTCTGAAGTATCAGCTTTATTAGGTCGTATGCCATCAGCCGTAGGTTACCAACCAACTTTAGCTACAGAAATGGGTGCGTTACAAGAACGTATTACATCAACAACACAAGGTTCAATTACTTCAATTCAAGCTGTTTATGTACCTGCCGATGATTTAACAGATCCAGCTCCAGCAACTACTTTTGCTCATTTAGATGCAACAACAGTATTATCACGTAATTTAGCTGCTAAAGGTATTTATCCTGCGGTAGATCCGTTAGATTCAACTTCAACAATGTTACAACCTGGGATTGTAAGTGAAGTTCATTATGAAATTGCAGAATCTGTAAAAGAAACGTTACAACGTTATAAAGAATTACAAGATATTATTGCAATTTTAGGTATTGATGAATTATCTGAAGAAGATCGTTTAACTGTTGCACGTGCACGTAAAGTTGAACGATTCTTATCACAACCATTCTTTGTAGCAGAAATTTTCACAGGTTCACCTGGTAAATATGTAAGTTTAGAAGAAACAATTAAAGGGTTCACGATGGTTTTAGGTGGAGAATTAGATGATTTACCAGAACAATCGTTCTACCTAGTTGGTAACATTGATGAAGCAATTGCAAAAGCAGAAACTCTAAAATAAGGAATCATAAATATGGTTATGAACATTCGCGTTCTTACCCCAGATAGAGTTATTTGCTCAACAACGGCAGATGAAGTTGTTTTACCAGGTTTAACTGGTCAAGTCGGGGTTTTAGACGGTCATGCAGCCTTAATCACAGCTTTAGATACTGGATTATTAAGAATAAAATTAAATGAAAAGTGGACACCTATTATTTTATGTGGTGGCCTAGCTGAAATCGATCGTAATCGAGTAACAGTGTTAGTAAATGATGTAGAAGAACTTACGAACGTTGAACTAAGTGATGCTACAAACGAATTAGAAAAAGCAACTTTAGCAGTTGAGCAAGCCGAAACAAGTAAAACACGTTTGGATGCAGCTGTCGAATTAAAAAAAGCTACTGCACGTTTAGAAGCAATTAATTATTTATCATAATTGATAAAAAAGCTTTGCTTTCTTTAACTAGTGTACAATTTTCATGAGATGTTCAAAAATAATCTTAATTTGTGACATCTCATGAAAAAAATTTCTAGAACAATCTAAATAATCTTTTAACATGACGACTAATTCTAATTTTAACTTTACAAACAATTCAACGATAACTCTAGAATTACCTTTTTCTGAACATATTGAAGAACTACGTCAACGTATTTTTCTAGTGTTTGGGATAATTTTAGTATTGACGAGTTTTGCGTTTATTGAAGTAAAAAGCTTAGTTAAAATTCTTGAATTACCAATTAGTAATGTAAAGTTTTTTCAACTCTCTCCAGGAGAATACTTTATTTCTACAATAAAGATTTCTTTTTATACGGGGTTATTATTTTCAAGTCCTTTTATTATTGGTCAGTTAATCTTATTTTTATTACCAGGATTAACTAAGAAAGAGACAAAAGTAATCCTACCTCTTTTATTAAGTTCATTAATTTTATTTGGATTAGGATTAGCTTTTTCATACTATACTTTAATACCTGCTGCTTTAAACTTTTTCCTAAATTATAGTGAAGAAGTTTTAGAGCCATTTTGGTCATTTGACCAATATTTCGAATTTATTTTAGTGTTATTTTATAGTACAGGCTTAGCTTTTCAGATTCCAATTCTTCAAATTCTAATAGGATTATTAAATATTGTCTCTCCAACGCAAATGTTACAAGCATGGCGATATGTAATATTGGTTTCGACTATACTTGGAGCAATTTTAACACCCTCTACTGATCCACTAACACAATTATTGCTATCGTCGGCAATACTATTATTGTATTTTTCAGGATTAGGTATCTTGTTTTTAATAAAGAATTAATTTTTATAATAGAATAACTATACTTAATAAGTATTTCAACTATGGCAACTAACAAGTTTTTTAAAAGTGTTTTATTTGCTTTGACGATTGCTATAAGTGCATTTGGCTTTTGTGTTCAAGAGTCATCAGCATATCCTGTTTTTGCACAACAAAACTATTCAAATCCTCGTGCAGCAAATGGTAAATTAGCATGTGCTAATTGTCATTTAAACCAAAAAGCAATTGAAATTGAAGCTCCCCAAGCTGTTCTTCCGAACTCAGTTTTTGAAGTAGAAATTAAAGTTCCGTATGATACAAGTAAACAACAAATTGGTGCAAACGGAAAAAAAGCTGATCTAAATGTTGGCGGAATTTTAATTTTACCAAAAGGCTTTAAGTTAGCATCAAAAAGCCAAATTTCTGAAGAAGTTAAAGCAAAAAATAAAGGTGTTTTCATTTCACCTTACAGTACTGAATTTGATAATATTTTTGTAGTAGGTCCAATAGCTGGTAAAACACATCAAGAATTATTATTCCCAGTTGTTGCTCCGGATCCAGCGAAAAACTCAGAAATTAAATATTTAACTTACCCATTCTATGCTGGTGGAAACCGTGGTCGTGGACAGGTTTACCCAACAGGTGAAAAAAGTAATGTAAATGTTTTTGGTGCCACACAAGCTGGTCAAATTACAGAAATTGTAACATCAGAGAAAGGTGAATCAAATATAACGATTTTAAACTCAAATGGTGTAAAAACATCTCAAATCGTTCCAGCAGGGTTAACATTAACTGTAAAAACTGGTGATGTTGTTCAAACTGAACAAGCTTTAAATTTAGATCCAAATGCTGGTGGATTTGGTCAAGAAGAATCAGAAATCGTATTACAAGATCCAGCACGAATTGTTGGTTACTTAGTATTCTGTTTCTGTGTATTATTAACACAAATTTTCTTAGTTTTAAAGAAAAAGCAATTTGAAAAAGTTCAAGCTGCTGAATTAAACTTCTAAAATTCAATTTTTTCGAAGAATAGAATTATTTTTATTCTTCGAGAATAAAATAAGATATTATCCTAAAATAGATGTATTGCTAAGCTTATTAAACAAATGTAATCAGGATTGTGTTTACTATCATTTTGAGACAAAGAAATTGGACATTAGCAGAAATTTTTAATAAATATACTAAACATAGAGGTTAACTAGAAAATACTATTAAAAAAATAATCTAATTGTTTACTGAAAAATTGATTATTGTAAAACGAGATCATAAATAATATTTTACCTGACATTTAACTATTTATAACTAGGTTTTCTAATAGATGTATTAATTTTATTCAAAAGTGTGATCTTAAATATTCAATTTTATTAACATAAGACGAAAAATAAGACTATACACTACCAAAAAAACAAAATTAAATAGAACATATTTTTGTGTCATTCTAGAGTATAACTTGATGCTAACTAACTAATCAATAAATTTTTTTAAACTAATTAAGCTTTATATCATAGTTAGTTACAAATTTAGATGCTAGAGATTACCCTATAAATATAGTTGGTAAAAATTAAAAAAATAAATATTATTTTTCTCTTACAAAAGTATGTAAGAGAAAAACCATTTGTTGAGTGAATTAATATAATTCATCTTCTTGGTGTACTAAGATCGTACAATCTGATTTTGGATATGCGATACATGTTAAAACAAAACCTGCTTCTACTTGATCATCATCTAAAAATGTTTGTTCTGATTGATCAATTTCACCAGCTGTTACTTTACCAGCACAAGTTGAACACGCACCAGCACGACATGAATAAGGTAATTCAATTCCTTGTTCTTCTGCCGCATCTAAAACGAATACATCATCATTACAATCAATTGTTGAATCAATATCGTGCTCTTCACTTAATAATGTCACTTTATAAGTAACCATATAACTCCTTATTATAAATGAATATAAAGTAAAATTTTAAAATATTATTACGTCTTTTACTTTACTATCTTACATTATATTATACTATGTAAATTGAATACAAATAAAATTTTTTTGAGAAAAATTAAAAATACTAAATTTATTTAAATATTTGTTTCAGTCGACTTGCCTTTCCTTTCAGATTTCGTAGATAATAAAGTTTTGAACGACGAACTTTTGAAGATCTTAAAACCGTAATAGAATCAATTTTTGGTGAATGAATTAAGAAAATTCGTTCAACTCCAATTCCTTGTAGAACTTTTCGAACTGTTATTGTAGTATTGATTGAACTATTTTTTTTTGCAATAATTGTGCCTTCGTAAAATTGCACACGTTCCTTATTTCCTTCAATAATTTTTACACCAACTTTGACATTATCTCCAATTCGGAGAACTGGTAGATCATTTTTTAAAAAATTTTTTTCAACAGTTGAAATTGTTTGTTGAATCTTTAATTTGGCCATGATATCAAGTAATTAAATATAATTATTTATTATTTTTAATCTTACAATTAGATTCTAAAAAAGACAACAGAAAAATTAATAAAATGCATCCGACTGGATTTGAACCAGTGGTGTTCCAGAGGAAAACGGATTATGAGTCCGGTGCCTTCGACCGCTCGGCCACGAATGCAAACAAATATGGAGCTGATGGGACTTGAACCCACGTCCATTTAAAATTCTTTAATATGCTCGTTCACAGGTATAGTTTCAATGAACAAAGTTTTTAACATAAATTATTCTAAACTAAATTAGATTCAAACGTCTAGTATTAGTGAAAAAAGTTTGATTAATTACATTTTTACACAGCAAATTGTAGCTGAGAATTTTTTGTAGTAAATCCGAAAAAAGTTGATACTAATAGAATTAAATTTTTAGCAGTTATTTTAAATTTGTATGTTTTTACGAAGGATACAAACTTCGACCTGATTCACATATTAATTAATTTTAAATGTCAAAACCAAAACAGCCCCAATATATCAATAAATACTCAATAATAATAAGCATGAAGGGAATCGAACCCTTGGCTTTCAGAATCGGAATCTGATGCTCTATCCACTGAGCTACATGCTTCCAATATAAAATTTATTATAATTGTTATGAAATATTTTTAACTGAATTTTATTTCAAAAAATAATTAATTACTTTTTGAAATAAAATTCAGTTATATTAGCTTAAAATTAATAATAAATTTTTCCACCACCCCATTTTTCTGTTACAATTTTTGGTTGTAATAAGATATGACCAGCCATAGCATATAAATCATCATCCGTTACTGAACGCATACGTGGATAAAGATCTGCACTTTTAATACTTGGGTGAACTTCTGCAATTGAATCTAACCCATCATATGATGTTGGATTTTTTAAATAATCAATTAACGCATCAATATTATCACGACGTGGAGTTGCTAAACTTAATGCTTCTGGATCTAATCCAACGTTTGGATTTGTTTTCGTGATTCCACCTACATGACATGCACCACAAGTTGCATTAAATAATCGTTTACCACGTTTTACTTGCTCCGGTGTTAAAACAACAGTTTTTCCTGATGCATCTTTCACAACTGTTCGTGTCGCTTCATCTAGATCAATAGCTGAAGCAGTTGTTACAAAAATACTGAAAAGGCTAATTACTACAATAGAAAATATTTGTGAATATTTTTTAAACATACTTTAAAAAAGTTATTTACAAACTTGGAACCAAGAATTTTAAAAATAATAATTTAATTTTTCTTCTTATTTTTTGCTTTCGCTATATTTGTAACTAAACCACGTAATCGAATATTTTCCCATCCAGCAACTAAAACAGTTATAATAATGAGTACTTGACTAAATAAAAGAATTGGATCTAGTCGCCATCCATGAACCATTAAAATACAGCTATAAAGAAAACCAATAGTTGCAAAAAAGATATCTTCATCTCTAGCCACTTCTGGTTTAATGTTTCGAAGAAAATATAATATCAACACACCGATACTTACAATAATACCTAAAAAGATATTTGGACCAAAACTAATATTTATCATAAAATATTTACTCTAAACTAATAAATTCTAAGATATATTTAACTAAAAACAGTATAAATGAATATTATTAAGATTTCTAAAAAATTTAAGCGCGAGTAACTCGATCACTTTTACTGATAATAACCAATGCGATACCAATTCCAAGTACTACAATAGAACCGGCAACTAAACTAGAGACAAAATTAGCTAATGAAGGTGTCATTTTATAGAATTCCTTTTATTTTAATAATTAAAGTTAAAAATAGTAAGATTGACTACAATAAATATTGTATCAATTTTTACGAAAAAATATAATAAATATTCAAATTTTTATTTACACCACATAAATTAGAATAAAAAATACGATAGATATAGGTCTAATACTAACTTTCTTGTTTTATTTTATGCTGCTATCTTACGATTCTGACATGGTAAATAAATTTGAAAATTATACTAGATCCTATATCCACAATTAATACTACTAAAAATTCATTAAATAATCAACTGTAAATTGTTTATTAAATATATTGCCTTTTTTTCAAGGTTATGATATGATAATATACAAGCCCGGATAGCTCAGTTGGTAGAGCAGTGGATTGAAGATCCTCGTGTCACCAGTTCGAATCTGGTTCTGGGCATTTATACACTAATTTAAATTTATTTCAGAGTCAGAAAATTGAACTTTATCTTCATTAAATCTTAATTTTATAACGCCTGTTGGACCATTACGTTGTTTAGCAATTATAAGTTCTGTTATCGAGGAATTCTTAAACTGAACTGAAGATGATACTAAAGCATTTGTTTGAATACTTGGTTTTGAACCATATAGCATTAAAATAAGATCTGCATCTTGTTCAATTGATCCACTTTCACGCAAATCCGACAAAATGGGACGTTGATCAATACGATTATCAACATTTCGACTAAGCTGCGATAATGCAATTATAGGAACATTAAATTCTCGAGCTAGATTTTTAAGATCTCGAGTAATTTGAGATAATTCTTGAACCCGGTTTAATTGTTTAGAGTTAAAACCCTGCATTAATTGTAAGTAATCAATTACTACTAATCCAATATAACTTTGTTCTAAAATTATAGTTTTAATTTTAGATCGAATTTCCTGAATTGATAAACTTGAAGTATCATCGATAAAAAGTGGGAGTTTTGAGACTATCCGCATCACTTTATTTAATTTTATCCAATCATTAGAAGTTAATTGACCACTTCGCAATTGCATTTGATTAATTCCTGTCTCACTTGATAATAAACGATAAAGAATTTGTTCTTTTGACATTTCCAAACTACAAAATAAAATAGGTGAACGAGAATTTTTAATACAATTTAATATCATATTTAAACTTAACGTTGTTTTACCCATCGATGGTCGTCCTGCAATGATTATCAAATCAGACTTTTGAAACCCTTGAGTTAGTTCATCCAACTTTTGAAATCCCGAAGATAAACCAGGTAATTGCGGATTTAAAAATTTATTTTTTAAATCTGAAAATAGTTCATTTAAAACTTGCGCTGTATTTACAGTTTTATTTTTTCGTATTTCATTCGTTAACGTAAACAATTCTTTTTCAACTTTAAATAAAGTAGTTTCTAGTGAAATATTTGTAATATAACCTGAATTAACAACTTTATAGCCAAATTTAATTAAACAACGCTTTAAAAACTTTTCTTTAATAATTCGAATATATTCCATGATATATGAAAAAGTTAAAGATTGATTTCCAAGATCTAATAAAACTTTTATTCCACCAATTTTAGATAGTAATCCATTATCTTGTAAAAATATTGTGACTGTTACAATATCAATTGGCAATCTATTATCTTCCATTTGAATAAGAACTCTATATAATTCTTGATGGTTTTTAAAATAAAATGCGTTAATTGCCAGATTTTGACGAATAACTTCAAGTATTTTTGGATTAACAATTATACAACTTAAGATCATTTTTTCAGCCAAAAAATTATGTGGTAGAGTCTTATTAAGTGCGACTTTATTTGGAATTTTATCGAAATAGTTCATATCTAAATTAATTAAATTTTATAATCTTGTAATTTTCTATTATTGAAAGTATACTATAATTAGCGCGTCCTTAGTTCAGTTGGTAGAACGCTAGTCTCCAAAATTAGATGTCGAGGGTTCAAGTCCTTCAGGGCGCGATTCTCTCCTTGAGAGGTTCATATTTTTAAATAGAATTTAATAAATTAAAAGATTGAAATGACTCATAGTTTTTATTGAAAATCTAAAAACGCAATGTTAGTCAATTATTTTTAATGCGAATCAATCTTTTCTCAAATTATAGTATTAGGTTTTTATGGCTAAAAAAATTACTGCCTTAATTAAATTAGCTTTACCCGCTGGAAAAGCAACACCTGCACCTCCGGTTGGACCAGCTTTAGGACAACATGGTGTAAACATTGCAGCATTTTGTAAAGAGTATAACGCAAAGACTAATGATAAAGCAGGACTGATTATTCCTGTCGAAATATCTGTTTATGAAGATAGAAGTTATACTTTTATTCTAAAAACACCACCAGCGTCTGTTTTATTAGTTAATGCTGCAAAGATCAAAAAAGGTTCTTCAACACCAAATCGTGTAAGTGTTGGGTCAATTACGAAATCTCAATTAGAAGAGATTGCAAATATTAAGTTACCAGATTTAAATACTACTAAAATTAGTAGTGCGATGAAGATTGTTGAAGGAACTGCTCGAAATATGGGTATCTCCATTGTAGATTAAATTAAAATTAACTAAGTTTTTAGTGGGGAAATTTATGCAAAAAGTGTCACGACGTCATCAAAAAAATATTGAAAAAACTAAAAATAAAACTTGTTCAACCTTGTCAGAGGCGATTGAAGTTTTGAAAGAAACTTCAAACACAAAGTTTGTTGAAAGTGTAGAATTACATGCAAATCTAAATATTGATCCAAAATATGCCGATCAACAATTACGGACAACTGTTACATTACCTCATGGAGTCGGGAAACAGTTAACTATTGCTGTTTTAACAAGTGAAGAAAATATTGAAGAAGCTAAAAATGCAGGAGCAGATATTGTTGGAAATGATGATTTAATTGAAAATATCACCCAAGGTAATATTGATTTTGATCTATTAATCTCGACTCCAAATATGATGCCAAAACTAGCAAAATTAGGTCGAGTTTTAGGGCCAAAAGGTCTGATGCCATCACCAAAATCTGGGACAGTAAGTACTACCTTAGAAGCAACTTTGAATGAATTTAAAAAAGGAAAATTTGAATATAAAGCTGATAAGACAGGTGTAGTACACGTTAGTTTTGGTAAATCGAACTTTGATCAGAATCAATTAGTTGAGAATTTACAAGCTTTATATAATTCAATTGAAAAAAATCGACCATCAGGTGTAAAAGGTAAATATTTTAAAAGTCTATTTATTTGTAGCACAATGGGACCATCGATTAAACTAGATTTAGAGGCCTTTGGGTAAACTATCTAAAACAATAAATATTAACGTTATTTCTATAAAATTATTCTTATGTCAGAAAAAATTAATCAAATCGTTGAAGAATTAAAAACATTAACATTATTAGAAGCATCAGAATTAGTAAGTGCAATTGAAGAAACGTTTGGGGTAGATGCTTCTGCTGCTGCAGGTGGTGCAGTCGTGATGGCTGCTGCAGGTCCTGCAGAAGAAGTAGAAGAAAAAACAGAATTTGACTTAAGTTTAGATGAAGTACCTGCTGATAAGAAAATTGCAGTTCTAAAAGTTGTTCGTGGAATTACAGGTCTTGGATTAAAAGAGGCAAAAGAATTAGTTGAATCAGCTCCAAAAGTAATTCAGGAAGGAGTTGCTAAAGATGCTGCTGAAGATGCGCAAAAGCAAATTGAGGGAGCTGGGGGTAAAGCATCTCTTAAATAATTAAGGATACAATTTAGTATAATGATAATATAGTTGACTTTTTGAGTTAACTATATTATCATTATACTAAATATATATGTCTTAAGCTTATTTGCGATAGATAAGATATAATCAATGATACTATATGATAGTCGCGGAGTAGAGCAGCCTGGTAGCTCGTTGGGCTCATAACCCGAAGGTCAATGGTTCAAATCCATTCTCCGCTAGAAAAGTAAATAATTTTAATAAAAAATTATTTTTCAATTAGAATTATATATTGATTATTAAACTCTTATAAAATTTTAAAAATGACATTAAATTTACAAACACCTTTTCCAACGTTTGGTGGAAGTACAGGAGGATGGTTAAGATCAGCAGAAGTTGAAGAAAAATATGCTATCACTTGGACAAGCTCAAAAGAACAAATATTTGAGATGCCAACCGGTGGTGCTGCAATTATGCGCAATGGAGAAAATTTATTGTATTTAGCGCGTAAAGAACAGTGTCTAGCTTTAGGAACTCAACTACGAACTTTTAAAATCAATAATTATAAAATTTATCGAATATTCCCGAGTGGAGAAGTTCAGTATTTACATCCAAAAGATGGTGTTTTCCCTGAGAAAGTTAATCCAGGACGTGTATCTGTTGGAAGTCGTGATTTCTCAATTGGAAAGAATCCTGATCCAGCTTCGATTAAATTTAGTGGTAAAACTACCTATGACAGTTAATAAAAAAGTAAGATTAGTTTTATAACTAATCTTGTTGGCGAGATGGCAGAGTTGGTCGATTGCGTCTGATTTGAAATCAGATGAATCTTTACGGGTTCCGTGGGTTCGAATCCCACTCTCGCCTTTAAAAAAAGTTTTTAGTATTTGCTTAACCGTGTTAAATAGTGTAAAAATTTTGTTATGAGTAAAGTTTATGACTGGTTTGAAGAACGCCTAGAGGTTCAGGCCATTGCTGATGATATTTCTAGTAAGTATGTACCACCTCATGTAAATATCTTCTATTGTTTCGGTGGCTTAGTTTTTACTTGTTTCTTAATTCAAGTTGCCACTGGATTTGCGATGACGTTTTACTATAGACCTAGTGTAGTAGATGCATTTGCTTCTGTAGAATATATTATGACAAGTGTGAACTTTGGTTGGTTAATTCGATCTGTTCATAGATGGTCTGCAAGTATGATGGTAATGATGTTAGTCTTACATGTATTCCGAGTATATTTAACAGGTGGATTTAAAAAACCACGTGAATTGACTTGGGTAACTGGTGTTATTTTATCTGTTGTAACAGTTTCATTTGGTGTAACAGGTTATTCACTACCATGGGATCAAGTTGGATTTTGGGCGTGTAAGATCGTAACGGGTGTACCAGCAGCAGTTCCAATTGTGGGTCCTCCATTAGTATTAATTCTACGTGGTGGGGAAAGTGTAGGTCAAGCTACTTTAACACGATTCTATAGTGCACACACGTTTGTATTGCCTTTAGCCGCAGCAGTTTTAATGTTAACACATTTCTTAATGATCCGTAAACAAGGTATCTCAGGACCTTTATAATATAATTAAAAAATAAACTACTAAAAATATTAACAAGTTTTATTATGTCAGTAATTAAAAAACCAGATTTAACTGATCCAAAATTAAGAGCAAAATTAGCAAAAGGAATGGGTCATAATTATTATGGAGAGCCAGCATGGCCAAATGATCTTCTATATATTTTCCCATTGACAATGTTAGGAACATTAGCTTGTTGTGTTGGTTTGGCTACACTAGCTCCAACACAGATGGGTGAACCAGCTGATCCATTTAATACACCGCTAGAAATTTTACCAGAGTGGTACTTTTTCCCAACATTTAACTTATTACGTGTACTACCAAATAAGTTATTAGGAGTTTTAGCTATGGCAGCAGTTCCAGCAGGATTAATCACTGTACCATTCATTGAAAATGTAAACAAGTTTCAAAATCCATTCCGACGCCCAATTGCTAGTTTAGCATTTATTTTTGGGTTTTTTACAGCAGTATGGTTAGGTATCGGAGCATGTTTACCCATTGATAAAGCAGTTTCATTAGGGTTTTGGTAAAAAAAGAAAAAAATATTATCCATTGATTAGTTAATTAATCAATGGATAGTAATGATAGTGTGCTCGTTTAGATTATCATGATAAAGATTAAAAAATAAATATACTAAATTCATTTCACAATTTAATAATAAAAAAAGTAAAT
>Ga0102948_1000117_pt1 | contig 29013 bp, 25 predicted proteins | sample SalPonA_A_H2O_MG_FD_78211 | JGI IMG/M metagenome (GOLD analysis project Ga0102948, IMG submission 78211) | Water microbial communities from South San Francisco under conditions of wetland restoration - Salt Pond MetaG R2A_A_H2O_MG | ecosystem: Environmental > Aquatic > Non-marine Saline and... | reverse complement strand
CAAAACCGGAAGTCTTAGACGGCAAAATCGGAGAACACCGTTATTTTGACTGAGATTTCCCCTTCAATCCTCAGAATGATGGCTTAAGCCCCTGTAATTCATCACGAATGGATGCCAGCTTGGTAATTGCGTACAAAAGTTTCTCAGAATTTTCGAACATGCGGGTCAAATCCATTTTTTTTTCGTACAGAATTGGGGATACGAGGCTCTTTTTTTGTACGGATTGTTAGCCGGCCAAGGAACTTCGCAACTCGTGCACCCGGTGCGTGCTTGAGGGTATCGTCTTTAAGTTTATTATTTCATCGAATCTATATAAGATGTTAAAAACCACATTTTAACGCCTTATAGGTCATTGATTAGCGATTCAACGCTATATTGAAGGCATCAGATTAAATATGATTTTTTAATCAATAAAACCTCCTTAGGGAGGTTTTGATATCTGTTCTACTTACCTTTAGTAGGTTTCTTCTTACCCACGATTTCAAAAACATCACTTCCTTCAATCAATTTACCATCATAGGTTAAGCCTGCTAGAAGCGCTCTGCCTTCACTTGGCTCCCATTCTGATGTGTCGTCGCGGAAGTGGCATACTAAGTCAAGAAACTCGTCATCATTTACATACTCTTGGCCACAAGTAGGGTAAAGCTGGCCATTTAATGCATTGGCGAGGCCTGCAAGCGTTAGAGATTCGGGGTTGATATTGGCGGTATCCACTGTTTCGCTGCCTAAAATAGCTACGGGTATAACGCCGTGACCATTCATGTTTAATGGGTTGCGTTCACTGCCGGGTTTAATATCAATATCAACAGATACTTTCGCGTTGACACTTTCAATTAGGTAGCTTGTACCTCCCAAGTTGTCTGAAGTGAGTCCGTCGAGGTCGTGAAATCTAACGAAGCCATCATTTTCTAAGGTGAAGTGGCATTCGCTGCCTGCTTCTTGCGCCGCTAGCATGGCGTTCAGCGCATCGTCGGCGGTTTTCCAAGTGGCAAATCGAGGATTAAACTCTTCTCGAATTTTTTCGGTAACGCCATGGGTGCAGGTATACACATTTGAGTAATGACGGGTACTACCTGTGGCTTCAGGAATATCGTTGGTTTCAGAGATGATACCTGTCACTCGCTCCCATCCATAATTACATACAGTGGTGTCAGAAAAATTGCATCCTGATACCCAGCCACGCCAGGCATTTCGAGCTTTATACAAACCGCCTTGTTCAGGACCAATGTGGGAAACCTTATATTTGCCAGCGGGGAGGAACTTAACAATGGGGTTGTTGCTACCGTTGTGTTTTGCATCCACATCAACAATGAAACCGTTGGACGCTTCCGCTGCGTTTGCACCCAAGGTTATTACTGCAGCACATACTGTGATTAATGGATACTTTGACAATGATTTTTTTATTAGGCTAAAAGTTTGATTGTTCATCATGTTCACTCCGTGTAGGTAACCGCTCGATCTCCATGAGATGCTGGCTTTGCGTATCCCAAGTTGCCTTGGGGTTGCCGTTTCTGTTCATCAGAACATGATTAAAATATATAGAAGTTTGGTAGGGGAAATTGTGATAATCATCACAGTTTGGATAGTTGCACTTCTTTTTGTCGAAAAATAGAGGTCCAATGACGTGTTGGAGATTATTAGACGAATACGATGACCTTTCCCTCAAAAATTAGCCCAGTCTCGTAGGGTGTGTTACTAAAACTGGGAGCTCCTTAATCCCTTACAGGTACACGCAAAGCGATAGTCGTGTTTCATAAGTTTGAACTGGAGTCTCTCAAGTAGCTATCTGAAATGGCGCACTAAATATCGTGGCGAGAATCAGACAAGTCGGACAAATGAGTTGCAATAACTGCAGTAATGTGAGTTAAATCAATTGTGAGATAAATAACTCATTGAGGATGCTTTAAGAAATGAACGTATTAGATAGGGTCTTACAAAGTAAGGTTTTTCAAAGATCTATTACCTTGCTGATTGTTTTATCTATTGTCTCTTTCTGCGTAGAAACCTTACCAAACTTAAGTCCATCATTTAGGAGTTTTCTTCAAAAGATTGAAATTGTCACTGTGGTTATCTTTACACTCGAATATCTAGCAAGAATCTATGTAAGCAAGCATAGGTTGAATTTTGTATTTAGCTTTATGGGTATTGTTGATCTTTTGGCAATTCTCCCTTTCTACCTAGCTTCTTCCGTGGACCTTAGATCATTGAGGATCTTTAGATTATTCAGGATGCTAAGAATTCTTAAATTGCTTAGATATAGTGATGCAATAATGAGGCTTTTAAGAGCGTTGTATCAAATTAAAGATGAACTTGTAATATTCGGTATAGCAACATTGATGATGCTTTTTCTAGCAGCTGTAGGTATTTATCATTTTGAACATGCTGCTCAGCCAGAAGTATTTTCTAATGTTTTTGATTGTCTTTGGTGGGCAGTAGCGACATTGACAACAGTTGGCTATGGTGATGTATATCCAATAACAATTGGTGGGCGGCTGTTTACTTTCCTTATTTTAATGCTTGGATTAGGGCTAGTTGCTGTACCAACCGGGTTGATCTCTTCAGCGTTAACTTCATTGAAATCAGAAGAGCGATCTGGATCTTAAGTAAATCAGTTGAGGCTAATTATCACCTATGGATGGGAAAAGACTATCACTGCAGCTTCTTTGGAATGAGGCGTTAGAGTCTGTAAAACATGATACGAAATTGAATATTATCGAATCGGAGTCCTCAGAAAAGCTTTCAACAGAACTGTTTGCTCTCTTGGACTACAAAGCTGTTCTCGCTAAGAATAAGGTCCTAGCATCAGTCTCAGATGACTTGTCAAAAAATGCAAGAAATAGCACGTTAAGAAAATATTTTTACCATCAGATACAAGAGCTACTTCCGGATGAGGCTTTAAAGCTCGTTGTTCATTCTAGATCATTTGAAACTCAGGTAGCTCTGTTGAGTAAGTCACTTTATAAGGTAAAGTTACATCAGGTTTTAATTTCTCTAGAAGAGTTAAAAACGCAACTAAGTGATGTTTATAGTAATGAAGATTTTTACAAAATTTACAAAACTCACTATGGAAGTTTGACTGGTAATTTAAGTCATCGAAATTTTATGTGGAAAGGCGCTGGTGTGGTGATATCCGAAGAAGCCGTTGATGAGGTTCATGCTGATTATATTTTGGTTGTTTCTCGTAATGCTCATACAATCAGTTTACTGATGCTTTTGCTAAAACAACTCGCAAGACCAGTTATTGATTGGATTTCAAAACATGAATTTTATGGAAACATTGCTAAGTCAATTTTGCAAGTTAAACTACCAGTGGATAGTAACGAAGTTTTAAAAATTGAATTGCAATCTGCAGTAAATGCTGCAATCGATATTGTGACTCTCTGGGAATTAGACGCTTAAAGGAGAAATTATGGAAAGTTCAACAGATATGCTCTCTTCGAAAATCACAATTGGTGTTATTGCAGTTGTGTTTATTATAGCCTTTTTGATTTTTTAAACTATTTAAAAACATTGTTTACGGTTGTTACATTTAGTAGTTTTAGCCTTTACATTTGATGTTCTTTCCCAGATCAGTCAAGAAACATTCAAGAAAATGTTTTAGCAGTTTTGGTGTTGCAAAACAAACTATTGAGAAAAACAGTGTCAATAAGCAATATCTAATTTATGCGTTTAACAAGCACAGTAATCTTGTCTAAAACACAATACTTCCTTACAAGTTTTTTATTTATTACTTGTTTTGGTTTTGTGTCTTTGGGTATGCCAATTAAAGTGAGCTGCTAAAAGACGGGATGATCTAACTAAAGTTGATTTGCCAGAGAATGGAGGAGCTGATGGAGAATAAGGCAAGTACTTCGCCCTATCCATTTACCATAGATCTTGAAAAAGGCTATAGCATTTTTACTATCGGAATGAGCCATGACGTCGCAAAACATGGTGTGGCTAAATTCGAAAAAAGCTTAAAAGATTTTGGTTGGGACTTACATGAATACTATACATTTGAGTCATTTTCTCGCTTTGCTCCCCATTTTTTAATGACAAAATCAAGCAAGAGAATTTGTTTTGGGGATTTTGAAACCGGGAAGAATTTCGATCGTGCTGCGTTTTTGAATGCTGCTTTACCAGGAGAATCACCTCGCTCAAAAGTATTTGGAACTCTGGGAAGTAACATTGGAATTAGCAAAAATCTAACGGACCAAGATAAAAGATTTACTCTGTTTTACGTCATTAACGACAGTTGTGTTGACCAAATCAACTTTGAAGTTGAATGGGTTGATATGTGGTTGTTTAACGATAGGACAGCTTTCTTGTCATTTAAAGCAATTCCAAGTAAAGCAGCGGAAATTACACTTGATGATCTTGCGAGATTCAATCAAACCTTACGTAATTTTCCAAAAGGTGATGTGTTCATTGGTCATGGATTTGATGCCATTTATGATTCGGCACAAAAACTAAATTTTGGCACTGATATAGTTTTCAAAAATTGGCTAGGGCAGGGTAATTCACAACAACTTTCCATCATTGGTACAGGGTTTGGTATTAATGAATTTAGAGCGCATCAAATTGATTCATCTGTACGCTACGCAAAAGTAATGTGTGCTGCACGATTGCAGGAACTCCAGCTCTTGAATCCTTCAGATGATGCTGGCAGTGACTCTGATTATTTAGAGTTTTTATGGAATCTTCCCACTATTGATCCTGCAGTTAATTTTGAGAATCTATATAACGAATTAATTACGGGTAAACGACCAGAATTATTCTTGGCATATCAATCAGCAACTACCGCTGGTTATCCGACTTATGGTGATTTTGTATTATATGATCTAGCAACAACTGGCACACAAGGCTCAGCTATTGGGCATGGCTCCCCAAAATGGAAAGCCAGTCCTGAATATATACGAGGTTTATTTGACGATTCAGGGATTGAAATTTGGGAATATTGGCGGGGTATCGCATTAAAAGATACTCTGACTTTTCTGAGCCGAGCTGAAGACAATACATGCCGTAACAACGACAACTTAGATCAAGCTGAACGCAATTACCATTTTCTCTATATTTACAGCTATCACTCTTCAATGAGGTTATCTCAGATATCAGATGAATTAATTGATGCAGACTTAACGAATTGGCGTAAAGCTCGTCAGCTATGCGATCGTTTTAATAGGTTCCGAAATCAGTATTGGTTTAATAGTATTACTGTAGATTTTCAGGGTGTTGAACTGGTTAAGCAGATTAATGCGGGGCTTGGTTTAGAGGATCATTTTGAAATGGTGGCCTCTGAAATCGGGGATATAACCAGTTTTGTTGAAGACAAGGTCTCTAAGGGTAAAGAGACACTTATCGCATCAAGTTTAGTACTCCTGTACCCCTTCTTCTTCTTAATAGATGGGCTTGGGCTAACCGATTTTATTAATTCATTTGGCGAAGAAAATCTATTACCTACCGTTGTCATGATGGTAGTCGCTGAATTATCCATACTGTTCTTATTGTTTAGATATCAAAATCCGATATATCGAGTAGTTAATCGATTGTTAGGTGTTATATATAGTAAAGACGAACAATAGATGAATATTGAATTTTTATTTGTTCCGCCAGGTTCTGTTCTTCAACATAAAGTAAATCAAATTTGTGTCGATGTGGGCAATGATTTTGGCGTTGGAATGTTTGATCATCACCAGCCAAATGCACCCAATCAATGTGCAACTGAATTAGTTTATAACCATCCTAATTTTATTGCTCTTGCAATTGACAGATTGGACAGCTTTACAGTCATAACACATTCCCGCCCCGATTTAGATGCCTTGTCAGCGTCTTGGCTTGTAAAAGAGGCTTTGCAAGGCAAGGAATTTAATCTTTTCCATAAAGAATTAGCACAATACGTCGGAAATATTGATAGAGGATATGACGTTTTAATTCCAGATGAGGCTTTTTCAAGAACATTTATTTCTCTCTATGAGTATTATCATTTCTGTCTAAACAAATTACGGCCCAATAGTGATATTGCCATGTTGGAACTTTGGCATGGCTTTTTGTCAAATCTATTATTAGCTACTAATCACGGTGTTGATTTTTTCAATTTGCCTAAATCGATAATTAACTCTGAGTGGTGTGAAATCAAAACTTATCTAACAGAGGACGCAGAAAAATTTGTAAATGACTTAAAAAATTGTGGGCTAAGTCAAAAACCCTTTCCAGCGGGAAATAATACTTCAATTGAAACAGTTATATATAACATTGAAAGACCTCGATCTAAGCTTTTTAAATCGTGGTTACGAGGCCATCACCGTACAAGAAACCCGCTGGATAGGGAAATGTGTTCTATAGTATGGTTAAAGCCAAATAGGTGCATTATATCTGTGCCGCCATACAGTCAGGTGACACTAAAAGGTCTTGGGCAGCATCTAGAACAATTAGAGCTTGCAAAAAGGGAGATACTTAATTGTCAGAGGATTGGTGAAAATAGACCCGGATTTGATAATCCTGATCCTTGGTATGATGGTCGCAATTCAATGCATAATTTCACTATCATCGATTCGCCAATGATTGGAACTGTTCTGGATAACAATGATATAACTCAAGCTATAAATACTTGGTTGGAATATTGTTAACAGAGTTTTGTAAGGAGTAAGAAATGGGCTATGGGATATCTAGCAATATCTTTTAGCGAAGGTTCAAGGGTGACAGTTTTAAAGAGAGTAACCTTCAAGCTTTAATATTATTTGGACACGAAATCCATGCCCAATTTTCGAGTGATTTTAGAGATCAATATTAACGACTTCATAGCTACACAGAACTAATTCGTTATTTATTAATGAGTTTCTTATAGAGCATGAAGATAAAGAATTTAATGCCAAGTTGACAAAATGGCTCAGAAAAACAAGCTAGTAAACGAAGGATTTAACTCTTAAAGCATGCGATGCATAATGGTAAGCGTTGCCTAAACGCACGTTTCTTTAAGGCCATAGTCTTGTTTAGTCTCCACTTAACATTAAGTGGGGACTTAGTATGATGAATAATCTTAAACGCCGGAGGCACTGGGTGTCGACTAAATCTTCGATTGTTCAGCGAGCGCTGGAAGATGAGCTATTCAAAGCAGCTATCTGACGTCAGCATGACATAAATACCAATACCCAGTCGATGGAAGCTTCAGAGGTTCCAAATGAAAGATTGGTGTCTACGGCCGTAGCACTGGGTTTTAGCTAGTGTGTTTGTAATAAAGATATTGAAGCTATGCCTTACTTAAAGGAAGCCGTTCATATTCGAAGGTTAATGCTTAAAGACAGTGATGAACCCAATGCCAGAGCTCTTGTGAGAACATTGTCAGCTAGGCCTCGGTATTTGAAAAGCTCAACTATGAGAGTGAGTTTGCTATGGTTAAAAATGAGTTGGCAACACTGGAGGGTTGAATAAATGGAACTAAGGGACTGGTTAGAATCAATAGGCCTTGATCAATTTGCCGATGTTTTTGAGGAAGAGGGCATCGACCTTGACGTTATTGCTGATTACAGTGAAGAGGAATTCAAAGAGCTGGGGTTAAAAAGCGGCCATTGTAAGCGTCTTTTCAAGGCGATTGAATCGCTATCCGATTCTATAAGCACTTCTTTAACTGAATCATCCATATCTTGGCCCGATAATCTGTTACCTGATAATCTTCCTATATGGCTTGCACATCCGTGGATAGCGTACTGTGAGGAAACTCATCCCCGGGTTAAACTGCATTGGCTGGTTGATCTGTCTGAACTGGTGGTGCGTTGGACGGTAGCGGTTGCGCTGGCTGAGGTCCTGCACGCAAATGGTCAGACGCTACCGGCTAAAGTGGCGCAGGCCATTGTTGAGCATATTGAGCGCCCCACGCTGGGACGTTGGCTCGCTATCTTGCGAGCACTGTGTGATAACTCGCCTAAGCAGCCCGCAGTTACGACTGGCTTGTTTGAGTGGGCGAGCGAGACCTTGCAACCACTCTTTGGGAACGGTGATATCCAAACATCGCTTTTGGAACTGCGCAACCAGGTTGCGCATGGCGGTGGTATGGCGAGTTCTATTGCCCAAACACTTATAGAGCAGCATCAACCGCGACTGATTGTGCTACTGAGAGGGATAGAAGCTTATCTAACCAACACGCTGTTAGTGGCTAACGGCCAATCTTTAATGGGTAAAGAACCCAAGCGTCTAGAAGCATCGTTACCCACGGCAGACAATCTCTCGAGCTCTTATTTGATGCGTGGTGATCATTTACTATCTATTGAGCCATTAGCACATTTTGGAACCATCAAGCACATTGAGCCCGATGGACACGTTCGCTCTGTTGATGACCAACAGGTCGCCCAGTTATACACCCGCGGTGCTAAAGATCGACTCTCGTACACGCCGCTTGGGCGCGATGAGTCTCATTCAGATCGTCTGGATGAAGCCGATGTTCAAGCGTTTAGAGAACTGTTTCAACTTGATGCATTAAAAGCTGCCCCAACATTAAAAGCCGATGGCTTTGCATGGGATGATTTCTTACGTGAGGCGCGAGCCTCGGCGGAAGACCTGATCGGCCGGCGCAGTGAGCTGAAAGCGGCTAAAGATGTTGTGAAAAGCATAGACCCTTATGACGAGTCCAGACACCGCCTAGCGTGGATCAATGCCGGCCCCGGTGTTGGTAAATCGATGCTCATGGCGCGCTTGGCTGCGGACTATGGGGGAACCGACCATCGTGGACTCTACCTACATCGGTTTAAAGGGGGCGATAGCCGAAATAACCGGCGCTCATTCCTTCGGCTATTGCAGGCAGCCCTTTGTTCTTGGACGCGTTTAGCGGAGGTCACAGAACCTTTAACTGAAGTGGGTATGGAGGGGCAAGCTCTAGAAGATGACGTGAAAGCACGACTTGCAGCAATGCAGTTGCTAGAGCCTGTCAATCCCAAGGCACCAAAACCCGCATTTTGGATCTTTATTGATGGTTTAGATGAGGCGATGGGCGCCGACCCAAACCTTCCCGCACTCATAAAGTCACTGGCGTTGCCTGGCACGCTATGGCTCATAGCTAGCAGACCCGATCAAGGCTTAGCCCAAACCTTTGATGCGGCACACTGTCTTCACGTGTTTGAGCCCAGTATGCCGCCAATGCATCGTGATGATATCCGCGCCATGTTGCTAGAGGGGTTAGGTAATGGCCGCTATGAACTCCTAAAGCTCGATGAGGATACTGAAGCGGGTGTACAAAACCAATTTGTAGAGCATGTGGTGACCAAAGCCCGAGGTTTGCCCCTCTATGTGCATCTGCTAATTGAGGATATTAACAATCAGCACTTTGATGTGAAGTCGGGCGATCGGTTGCCCGATGGCCTGACGGCCTACTACGATGACCTTGTCGACCGCCTCGGTGTGAGCGATGCTAAGGCCGATCTCACCGCCATTGTGGCGTTGTTGTCGCAAGCGACGGAACCACTGGATGAATCCGGTTTGGCACTGCTGCTCGCTGGTAGTCTCCGCCGCTACGAGCGCTTTAAGCCCCGTGTTACCGCCGCTATTCGCGTTGGACAGTCCCTGCTTCGGCGCGCACCGAGCCCCGATACCGCCGACGCTTGGACGCTCTACCATCAAAGTTTTCGCGAGTACGTAAACGAAGCCGTGGCGCTGCAAGGCTCCATTGAGGATGCCCGCGAGCGGCTGTTTGATATGGCACTGGAGTGGGCCGACCACACCGCCGAAGAGCTCAAACCAATCCGTTGTCATCTGTTCCGCTGGGGGACCGAGTACGCACTCTGGTGGCATGGTGCCGCGGGCTTAAAAGCAGCGCAGACCCAACTGACCGATTTTTATTACCTGCAAGCACGCGCTAAAGCTCTCCCCAGTTATGAGTGCACCGACCTCGCACACGAGTATGAGGAGGTCTACGCCCAGCTTCCTGCTGGGGCCACCAAAGATACGTTCGACATCTGGCGTGCGTTTTTTTCTGAGCAGGTACACATCCTTCGGCGCGGGGATGAGTATTGGGGCGCAGAGAAGATTCTGCTGCAGCTTGCCGTTGAGCATGCGGATGACAGTCCAATCACGCAGGTTGCTGAGGCGTGGCTAGAGGCAGATCAGTGTGACTGGGTGTGGTTGCGTAATTCACAGCGGCCCGAGTACTTGGCGAGGAGTGGATGTATTCGGGTGTTTGAGGGGCATGATCTGTTCTTAACAGGTGCCAGTCTACTCGATTCAAACCGGGCCCTGACTCTACACTATGATGGGTCGATGGTTATTTGGGAACTATCGTCCGGTATACAATTAAAAACGCTTAAAGGACACACCGGTATTATCCGTGGAGTATTTCCCCTCTCCGAAGATAGGATAGTATCCTGGTCAGATGACAAATCATTAAAAATCTGGTCGACGCATTCTGGCGAGTGTCTAAGTTCGTTCGAAAATCATCCGAATTCTATCTATGGTGTAGTAGCGTTGGATCAGGACAGAGTTCTTTCTTGGTACGGCGATCACCCCCTACAGAGCAAGGAAGATCCTGATTATACTCTGAAGATTTGGCAACTAAGTTCAGGAAAACTGATTGCTAACCTTGAAGGGCATACAAATTGGGTGATTGGAGTCCACGTACTCAATGAAAGTCGAGTAATTACGTGGTCACTTGACGGTACGATAAGGTTTTGGGATGTCAATATTGGACAAGCCTTGACCGTGTTTGGAGACTACAAACCAGGCGGATTGTTTGGTCACTGCCGTATTGGTGCAATTGTACTTGATGACGGACATGTGATCTCTTGGTCTGGCAATTTTGATTCTAACGATTTTGTGCTGCGACTGTGGGACGCAAACTCTGGAGAAGCCGCATCTGTGTTTGAGGGGCATTCCAAATCAATTGAAGGTGCACTAATGATTGGTGAAGGACGTTTTCTTTCTTGGTCAATTGATAGCACTTTGAGGCTCTGGAATCTGATAACAGGCGATATGGAGGCGGTTTTCAACGGGCACACTGAAAAGGTTAACGGAGTAGTAGTGCTCGATGATGGACATTTTCTTTCTTGGTCAGATGACTCAACTATAAGGCTATGGGACATCAATGCCAGCGCAGCGACAGCAGTTCTCGAGGGACATTTTGATAAAATAAATGGAGTCAAGCTCCTTAATGGCGGAATGATATTGTCATGGTCGAAAGACAGAACACTTCGGCTATGGGATATATCCACAGCTTCGATGGTTAGCACTTTTCAGGGCCACTGGGCTCGAGGAGGGCCCGAATATCTGTCGACTATCGACGATAAAACTTTCTTATCTTGGGCGTCAGATGGTCTTCGCCTCTGGAATATGGAAGCTAGGGCAACGGATACCGGCAGTAAACCTCAACTTAGCTTCCCGACATCAATTCTTGGCAGCGAATTTTTCTTAACTAAATCGTCGTTCTCAGATAAAACACGTTCAGTCTGGAATGCGAGAACTGGCACGCTACAGACCATATTGGGAAGAGAAGATGGCCAGGGTATCAGCAGGGAACTGGTGTTGAACAATGGTAATCTTCTAACGTGGTCTGCGAACAGTTTGAGCATTTGGGATTGTCACACCCTTCAGGTGCTCCACAATTTGAAAGGGCACACGGGAGCTGTCTCTGGGGCGGTTCAATTAATTGATGGTCGTATCCTGTCATATTCTGTTGACAAGACGTTTCGAATATGGAATCACGAAAGCGGAGCCCTGATCAAGGTTGTAACGGACGTGCCCTCGTGGGCTTTAGGCGTTCAGGAATTAACTAGTGACCGGTTAATATCATGGTCGAGAGATAACACAATAACAGTTTGGTCTTTAAAAACCGGAAAATCTACTGCAACGTTGGCCGGACACATTAGCAAGATACTTAGTGTAAAGCTAGTTGGAAAAAATAAACTGTTGTCTTGGTCAAAAGATGGCGATTTAAGGTTATGGAATACCAGTACTGGAAATAGTCTTTCCATACTTTCTGGACACAACACAGAAGTTAGGGGGGTACTCCAACTTCAAGATGAGAAATTCGTATTCTGGTCAAATGACAAAACTCTTCGTGTTTGGGATGCAGAGTCCAGCAAGTGTAATACCATTTTTAAAGGGCATAATCAGCCAATTTCAGGGGCTATCGTGTTGTCTGAATCCTGCCTTTTATCTTGGTCTACCAATAATGAATGTTTAATATGGTCACTCAAATCCGGCGAGCTTATAGAAAAGATCAATTTTGGAGAGAGCCCCATTAAGACAGTTGTAAAACTGGCTACAGATAAATTTTTAATTCTAGCTAGACGCAAGATAGGAATATTCCGACTCGATGGAAAGTTATGGACTGAACATAACGACGAACTCTTCGACATCAGATTTCCTCCGCCGCTGACCGATGCTCCAACGTTTCGAGATATAGGTGGTGGAGCCCTATGTGCATGGACGGAACATCAAACTTATGGCTTGACAGTTCATAAACGAGATGCGTCACATTGGTGCTGTTGGCAAGGAAACTCGCCGGGCAGCGCGGTGCTTATTACAGAAGATATGCAACCCACGTTTGTTAGTGTGTTTGGGGCATTAGCGCTCCAATGTTATAAAGGAAAGGAGTGTATAGATCCTTCGAAGGACTGGTATCCATCGCATTAAGAAGATCGAAGCCGCGCAAATTAGAGGATCCAGTAATCAGATTTTCGATAGTAATGCACAATACAAAAGAGAATATCAATGACAAGTATTGAGGAGTGGCTCGCTCAGCATGGCCTCACACACCAAGTTCTAGCTTCTGCTGTTGGCACGGTGATACGAATTTAATGGTGGAGGGTTTCTCGAAGCATAACAACCCTATCTATCGAGGAAGCAAGTCCCCTCTCGCGCTCAAACTCCACCGTGGCAAACAGAGAATCGATCCGCTGACTGAGTGGCTTTTATAAAAATGGAATTAGAAGTAAAAGAACAAATAAGTAAACGCCTTGATGAACATCTAGATCAAGACCTTGTTGAAATACAAAAATTCAACTACTATCAGTAATGATTGGTTGGATTGAGCAAAAAATTAACTGTTTGGATAAATGTCGAGACAAGGATTAGAAGCCTTAGTTATCGGGCAATGAAGTTGTTTTGAAAAATTTTCTTTCGAGATGTAATTTGGTTCTTTCATTAAAAAAATTAATAAAGTTTATTGTTTAAAGGATCTATGCCAATGAATAATTTTTTATTAAAAATAACGGTCCGTTGTGACCAGGGTGAGGTTAATCATAGTTTTACTATCGAAGATATTAATGACATTAAATGGAGAGGATCAGAAACTTCAGACAGTTATTTTCTGAACGAATTTGAAACTGACGAAGAGCGTTTTTACGCAAGGGTGCGGGATCTTGCCGATTTAGCGGTAGAGCGATTTAACGATGAAAATGAGTGTGATTACTGCTATTTAGATCATGAGTTCGAAATCGAGGACGACTTACCAGATCTTGCTAGTTCAATAGAATGGATTATTGCTAATAATTAAATTTTGAATCTTTAGGGTTCTCATCTTTTTAGATACATCTAGCTACATTAATGGAGTAATGTATGTTGTCTAAATCTCAATTTGCCAAGGGTCTTCATTGCCCCAAGTTGCTTTGGCTTTCTAAACACCCAGAAGTTTTTCATGTTGAACCTCAGGCAGCTTCAAACAAGATTGAAGCTGGTAATGATGTCGGCCGTCTTGCTCAGCAGCTATTCCCTAACGGGCATCTTGTTGAGTTTGATGTAGATAATTTTCAATCAATGATTGATAAGACCCAATCATTAATGGAAGACGGTGTTGAGGTTATCTACGAAGCAACATTTAAAAACGACAAAAGTTTTGTGATGGTCGATCTCTTAGTCAAAGAAGGAGATTCTTGGTCGATATATGAAGTGAAATCTTCAACATCTGTGAAAGAAAGTCACCTCTATGATGTTGCTTTTCAATGGACTGCCCTTAAAAATCATTTTTCTTTGAAGAACTGCTTTGTGGTTCATGTTAACAAACAATACGTTTTTGAAGATGTCTTAGATGTTGTTCAGTTATTCAATATTGAGGATGTCACTGAGCAAGTGCAAATCCTTCAGCCCGAGATTCAAAAGCAGCGCGAAAATTTTGATTCGATAATTGCCTCAGACAAAGCGCCAAATGTGATGCTTGGCAAGCATTGCTTAAAGCCTAATGTTTGTGAGTATAAAGCCTTTTGTTGGCACCATATTCCTGAAACATCTATTTTTAACTTATACAAATTGTCCGAAAAAAATAAGCGTAAGCTATATGAGCAAGGCGTGATAGACATTGTGGATATCCCATCTGATTTTAAATTAACTCCTGCTCAACAATTACAGGTCAATACATTAAAAACTGGTCGCACTTTTGTTGATCACGATATTATTAATTCGTTTGTAAGTGATCTTGCATACCCATTGCATTTTTTCGACTTTGAAACGTTTAATGATGCAGTTCCACGTTTTAACGGACTTTCACCTTATAAAATGGTGCCCTTTCAGTACTCGTTACATATTTTATATGAGGACGGTAAGCTAGTTCACAAAGAATTTCTAGGTGAAGAAACCTCTGATCCTAGAGAGGATTTGATCAATTGTATGCTGAATGATTTTGAAACATCCGGTTCGATTATTGTTTTCTACCAGACATTTGAGATTAACCGAATCAAAGAATTGGCGGCTGATTTTCCCAAGTACAGCGATGATCTTTTGTCCTTATTGCCTCGTTTTACTGATTTGCTCATTCCATTTAGGGATTTAGGTTACTACCACCCCAAATTTAACGGTAGTTTTTCGATTAAATCGATACTACCTGCATTGTATCCAGACTTACCTGAACTGGATTATAAGAACCTGTCCGTTCAGGATGGTGGTGATGCGATGAGTAGTTACGCCTCACTTCGACGAATTGAGTCTGACGACGTAAAAAATGAGCTTCGCCAGCAACTCAAAGCGTATTGTAGGTTGGATACCTATGCCATGGTGAAGATTTTGGAAAAACTTACACCGTTGAGATTTATCTAAATTAGAGAAATGTTTTACTTCAACTAAATTGATAGTAACGCGAATCAAAATTTTACTAACTAAGAAATCTATATGTTTTTTTTGTACTAACTCAAAAATAGAGTAATTTATGATTATGATAAAAGAAAAATACAAAATAACTGAGCATACATATCTTGGATCAGACCTCGTAGATCTCAATAAAGTTCTTCCTATATCCGGAAATGTTGCTTCGCTAAATTTATTGTTCACTCCAAAGACAAATAAAATAAGTGAGCCTGGTATTTATTCAATATTTTTTGACGATATGCTTTTATATATCGGTAAATACCAAGGGAAATCAAAAGATCCTTTTGGTGGTTGTGTTAATAGGGATAGATGGTGTAAGCATTTAGCGACTTTGACTTTGAGAGGAAAAAAGGTCAGCTGTAGTTTGACTACATTGATCAATTTAGAAAACGACATAAGAAATAATTCAAAATTAAAAGTTGCATATGATGAGATATTTGGGCAGTTTAATAGGGATGTTTTTGTCGGAGATAGAGGTTTTGTCACGGTTTATCCAAGAGTGCGTTTTGCTATGGATAAATGGAGTATTTTTAAGAATTTAACGAGTGATGATTTAAGTAGGTTTAAATTTCACTATATTTCTTTTTCGCATGATAATGATATGGAAACATTAACATATCGTGAAGTAATATCTTTTTTAGAAGAAAAATTAATCGAACATTTTCATCCTATTCTTAATGTTAAGGGCAAAGATCCTGCTAAAACAAAAAATATTGATATCATACGATATAAAGAGTTTTTGAATAATAACTTTTCGCTTGAGGAAAATAAAGACAAGGTTAAATTGGCGCTTAATAATTCACGTTTTGAATATAATGAAGATGTTTCAGATTTTGAAAAAAACAATTTAAACCTATTCCTAAATAAAATGGAACGCAATCACATAAATTCAAAATTTATTGATGAAATAATTGACTATTTAGATTCTTATACTACGTTAGACTATTACTTTACTGATATTCCAGATTTTAGAATTTCTGGTGTGATAGGTAAATATAAGAATGGGAAAATAGTTAAAAGGGTTTTGACAACTATAAAAATTCTTAAGATAAAGAAGCAGGTTAAATTTAATGTTCTTTTGCCAATCCAATGTCTTGATCAATCATTGTTGAGATTTAGTAGGGTTGTAAAAAATACTCTTTCTACAGAGATTGCTATTCCCTTTTCTGATCTTAATAATAATTTAGACCTTCTGATTAAAGTATTGGTTTCAGTTCAAAAGTATCATGATTTATAGAAATTTATTTGTTCTGATAATTTCATTCATCCATGATGGGCAAAGAGCATGACAGAAAACACCGCCAAAGATATGCAGGAGCTTATAAGATTTGCCAAGTGTCATAATATTTCTATGACGTCTGCTCCGCTTGAAATGTACCAATTATCTGCACTTGAGAATGCTTTAATGGCTTCTCAAAATGTTGATCCGGGGCTCTTAGATTTATTTTTTCGTATTAAAGAAGAATTAAATTCTGGTTTGTCAGCTCAAACTATTGATGCATCAGGATCTTTGAGTGAGTTATTTGAATCAGCCTTGAACAGTAAACGAGAAGAGGGCAGGTTAGGTAATAGTTTGCGCGTAGATAGTTTTTCTGTACGTGCTTTAAAATCTAGAAGCGGTAAGCGTTACCCATAATAAGCAGGTCTTAAAACGAGGTTTGTATATGTTCGAGGTCTTGGTGGGTTTTTTGGTCGGCTCAATTGCTACAGGTTGGATTGTATGGGGTTATGCTGGAAAGGTAGCTACTGAGGCAACTATAAATGTGTTGGCTGATCAAGGATATATAAGATATACCCGAAGAGATAATGGTGAAATACAAATTTACTTGCTCGATGAAAAAATGCCTGACGAAATATAATGTCACTAGTCAATGCTTTTCAATCATACGATATCATTGGCGATGTTCATGGTCATGCGGATGAATTAACTGATCTATTAAGATCAATGGGTTATAACGAAAAAAATGAGGTTTTTAGGCATCCTTCAAGAAAAGTAATTTTTCTGGGTGATTTTATCGATCGAGGTCCCAAGCAACTTGAAACATTGAAAGTTGTGATGAATATGGTCGATGCCGGAGAGGCTCTCGCTGTTATGGGCAACCATGAATTCAATGCACTTTCATACCATACGCAGCACCCACAGACGAGAACCTGGCTTAGAGATCATTCAGAAAAAAATTATGGTCAACACGAGGCGTTCTTAACAGCATTTGAAAAGAACACGACCATAGATTCAAGTTTACAAGATGTATTGTCTTTCTTTTGGCGTTTACCACTTTGGCTCGATCTTCCTGGGTTAAGAATCATCCATGCTTGCTGGGACCGAGAGTCAATGGAAACTATCAGGCCTTATTTGAACTCAGATAATACCTTAAGTCTATTGGGCTTAGTGCTGGCGAATGATATTCACTCAGTGCAATTTGAAAGTGTTGAACGACTCTTGAAGGGGGTTGAGTTTTCACTTCCAAATGAGTCCTTTTTTACTGATTCTTATGGGATATCAAGATCAAATGTTCGCTTAAAATGGTGGTGTAATAGCACCACTAGACTCGAAGAAGTTGCCTTGACATTAAATAAACACCAATTGCCTCAAAGTACGTTAGATCACGTTGTCCCTTCAGAAGCATTAATTGGCTATTCACCTGCCAACCCTCCTCTGTTTTTTGGGCACTACTGGCTTGATGAGTCGCCACAGCGTTTGGCTCCAAATGTTGCTTGTCTTGATTATTCTGTCGCTAAACAAGGGAAGCTTGTGGCATATCGATGGGATGGAGAAATGATTATCGATAATGAAAAATTTCATATCAATTAATTAAGGGTGAGGTTATGAAAGACGAAAACGCGAATCATATCGAAGTAGATGTAGATACGTTAGAAGATAGGCTAGTAAATATGTTCGATGAGCTAGCTTTACCTTATAACAAGGGTGTCGTAGCCAAGCTTGCAGATGTGATATTAGAAATGATTGAAAGTGGTGACCTGTCTCAATCGGATCCTGAGTTTGCTGAAAATTATGTTATCTCTGTCAAAGGGAGTGATTGATCTTCGTGTAAGGTTTCATAGAAAAATCTGACAATTTTTAACTAAAAAGGAATATAAAATGCAATTTGAAATATCAGGTAAAGGTATCGTCTGTAATGTATATTACATTGAGCAACAAAAATTAGAAGATATTTCAGGGCAAGTGAGCCCCACTGGGCCTGGTCTTAAAGACTTATTACTCGAACATAGCGATTTTATCGTTAATGTTGCGAAGGGTTTTTTTGTTGACTCATCTCTTTATAAATTTGAATTTAAGCTGTCGAATGGTGAAGTGGTCTCACAAGAATTTTTCGAAGATAAGATAGCCAAATTGCTCGAAGAGGATATGACGTTTGAGGAGGATGAAGACCCTAGAGATTACAAATACGTCAATCATGCGGCAAGAGTGCAGGACATTACAAATACCCAGGTCGGTTTAGTGGAATACCATGAATTTCAACATGGTGTTATTTCGCTTGAAATACCCTGTGAGGATATTGAGAAGATTAAGGGCATGCGTTTTTTATGTGAATCAGTTGATAAAGGAAGTGACTTCGCTACAACTGCCACTTATATGGAAAATGTCGTTGGCGGAGAGGAGTATGAAAGCTCTGAAAGTGCGATTGATGCGATTGAAATAGATGGCATAAAGTACAGTCTTCCCCAAGCTAAATTTGACCGTGCACGTTCTCGTGTTTGGCTTTGGACTTACGATGAAGAAAGCGAACAACACCAAATGGATTTCCTTGGTTCTCAGTCGTTGCCGGATCCCTGGGAGGTGGAATTAATTGATCTTACTCTAGACGACTTATATGAAGACTATGATCAAGATTACGAGCAATTGAACAAGGTAAAAAGGTTTTTTAATCAGCAGTCTCTAGATTGGATTAAGGACAACCCCGCATTTGTTTCGAAGTACTTAACTGCGAATAGTTGTTTAAAAAACCTAGTTTCATCAGATGATATTGAGCTTGAGCTGCCTAATATTACTCAAGAGAATATCGGGATAAGCACCTTTACCATTCTCTGCATGTTTTTGAATGCCTTTGGAGTTAAAGGCCTAGACCCTGAAAAGCTAAGTCAGCTGGAAGATTTTGACTTACTGATGTTAGATCTTGATACTTTGACCTTGGGTAACGAAGTTTTACGTAAATCCGTTCAGAAGTCATTTGCGATGCATTTTGGTGTTCTTGGTGAAATTTCAATGGGTGATGATGAAAGTTTTTCTGAGATGGAGAATCCAGCGTTGACAGATGTAATCCAATTTGTTAGCAATATGTATTAGTGAAGAGGTTAATTTCATATCAAATGAAGGGACTTGAGACAGAGGTGACCGTATTCTTCAATAAAGGTGAGTTACGTAAGTTGGAGGTGGGTACCTCCGAGGTGGGGGGCGAGCGAATGGACATTCTTAGAATATGAAGACGGCCACTGGCTATCAGCGCTGACTTTTGCAGATAGGCTAAATGATTTGCTGATTAGGTATTCACTATGATCGGTTAAATCATTGTCAATATTATCAAAGCTTTACAAAGGAGTTTAGAATGAGCACATGGAATAACACATTAGTTTTTGATGAAAATATTAACCTTTCAGAATTAGAATTAACAACGGTTGATGGTGAAGCTCTGGATTTGTCAAATAGATATGTTCAGGCAGTACAAATTTCTACCGGCCTAATCAATTGGCAGTCAAATGGGATCCCAGATGTTGACAACATTTGCGATCAGTTAAGCTCTCTAACAAATAGCTTTGTGGTGTTACGCTCAGACAATGAATATGAAATTTTCATGAAAAATTCAAATAATGGGCAATCATCTGAACAATCATTTTACGAGCCAGACTACGATAATCTTTCAAGAGAAGACATGACCGATCAAATTGAAGATCTGTTACGTTTTTATGTTAATCCGGGCGTTGAAGCTTGCTCTTTAGAAGTGCGAGGGGTATGTGTTGAATATGGAATAAATCTTGATGATTATATAGCTATTCGGCAGTGCACATCTCCATCAGGAAAAACTTTAAAAGTTGACCTTAATGAAGAAGCAGGAGTGCCATTTGATAGCTTTGATATTCTAGATTGGTTTTCAATTTATAATGCACTTTTTCCAGAATGGTCTGAAAAGGTTGAGGAGCCATCGAGTATAGGTTGGTAGCTAATACTTATAAAATGTACTAGTGTGATTACCAGGGGAGATTGACGGTTTATTTACCAAGCGATTTTGTCGGCCGCTCGGTATCAGTTTCCTTGTACTCAGGCAACATCCTCTTTGTTAGTCATCCCATATGGACTCTTGGTGAAGCGTAGAGCGACCGTGTTCATCTGCTCACGAAGCCATATCTGGCGAACACCATAAGGACTGATTTCGGCAGATTGATTTGATTTGAGCTGTCTGGAGACTTGGTTTTGGCCAAGTTGAGGATTCTCTACTGAGAAGCTGATTACTAGCTGCTCTTGTAATCCCCCCAAAAATAATATGGGTTCTTAGTAGAGCGTTTTATGATCTATGTATCAGGAGCGATCTATAAAGAAATGACGTTTTACTAAAAGCCAAATTATGGCGATTTTGAAAAAATATGAGAATGGTGTATCAGATCCCGGATCTAGCCCGAGATCATGGTATTAGTACTTTCACTAGATACCATTGGCGCGCAAAATACGGCGGTATAGATGCATCTATGATGAAGCGTCTTAAAGAGCTGGAAGCTGATGAGGGTCTCCCAGAAATTAGTGCCATACTGAATGAGTGTTTTGGGCATTAATCAGGCACACAGGAGGCCTTCATTCATGAAACGAAAACGTTATTAAGTCGAACAAATTATCACTGCAGTGAAGCAACATGAGACCGGTGCTACGGTTGCCGATATATGCCGCAAGCTTGGTATTGCAGAGGGCACATTTTATCGCTGGAAAAAGGAATACGGTGGCCTAGAGCCAGATCAACTGCGCGAGCTACGCCAGCTACACGAGGAGAACGAGCGTTTTAAGCGCGTAGTTGCAGACCTATCGTTGGACAAGGCTATGCTGCAGGAGATGGCTGGTCGAAAGTGGTAGGCGTATCGAATCGACGCAAGGAAGTAAGTCATCAGATCACTGTGCACTCGTTCAGTGAGGGTAGGGCTTGAGCATTGGTGGGATTATCCCGATCGTCGTTCCGATACGTTAAAACCAGAGATCCACAAGATTGGCTCCGTGCTCGAATAAAAGAGATAGCACAAAGTCGAGTTCGGTATGGGTATAAGCAAATTCATGTGCAGTTGAATCGAGAAGGCTATGTCTTCAATAAAAAGCGCATACATCGTCTCTACTGCATGGAAGGACTGCAGTTGAATCCAAAACGCCCCTGGCGAAGCGTAAGCGCATCTCACCGCAAGTTTGAGCAAACGACATCAAAGGGCATTAATGATTGCTGGGCCATGGACTTCGTAGCTGATCAACTTTATGACGGCCGAAAAATCAGGGTATTAACTGTGACCTTTCCCCTAGTTTAGAACCACTCACTCGATGAGATTTTTCATATTAGGCCGCTAGCTTTGCATACTCAACTGGCGGCAAATAATTCAATGAGCTATGTGGTCGAACATTGTTGTAATGCTCCCTCCACTGATCAATTTCATATCTCGCTTCTTCCATAGTGCGAAACCAATTCTGGTTTAAGCATTCATTTCTGAATTTTCCATTTAAGCTTTCAACAAAGGCGTTTTGCGTGGGTTTTCCTGGTTGTATAAAACCTAGTGTGATGCCAGTTTCCTTGCTCCAGTAAAACATTGATTTGCTGGTAAATTCGGTGCCGTTATCACAGATCACTTTTCTGGGTGAGCCACGCTCTTCAACTAGCTGATTGAGGAATCTAGCGACTTGTGTGCCACTAATAGACACTGAAACTAATTGACCAATCATCTCTCGGGAGAAATCGTCAACAACGTTTAATATTCTGAAACGCCTTCCATTGCTTAATTGATCAGATACAAAATCCATAGACCACCGCTGATTGATGGTTGTAGGAACTTCTATAGGCATCCGGGGGCGAATTAACTTCTTTCTCTTCTTCGTCCTAACCTGCAAGTTTTCTTCAATATACAGCCTGTATGTGTGTTTCTTGTTGATGACGAGGCCTTCGCTTTTAAGAAGACTGTGAAGTAAAAGATAACCGTAGCGTGGATACTGAACGGCTAACTCTTTAAGACGTGATCTGACAGTGCCATCACGCTTTGCGGCGGATTTGTAGCGAAAGGCTGTTCGACTCACACCAGCAAGGTGACAGGCAGTACGCTCACTTAATTTGAAGACCTTCTTCAAGTGATGAGCCACTGACTTTCTCGCTGCCGGCGTTACCACTTTTTTGATAGCACGTCCTTCATTGCTTCAACTTCAAGTAGCTTATCGGCTAAAAGTCGCTTGAGTTTGTTATTTTCAGTCTCAAGATCCTTGAGCCTCTTGGCTTCATTAACTTCGAGACCGGCATACTTACTACGCCAGTTATAAAACGTACCCGTACTAATACCCATGTCGCGACAAATATCATCAACCTTAGCGCCAGCCTCGTGCTGCTTGATGGCTCTGATTATTTGTTCTTCGCTGTATCGCTTTTTCATTTTGAGATCTCCAGTATCTACAGTGTATTGGAAATCTCATCAAAGTCATGGTTTTAATTCTGGGGGAAAGGTCATGGGAGCCACTCAATAAACTAAATAAGATTTTTAAATGATGATTTTTCAAATACAAATCTTGATCTTATAGTAATTTGATCTATTTTAATAATAGAACGTACCTGTCTTTATAATTTTTGAATACATGGATGTTTTATGAGTAATAAATGTAAAAGATGCAATGCATGGATACCAGATGGTAGGCATTATTGTACCCCTCATTATAATGAAGCGATATTTGAATACAATAACAAGATGGATCACTATAGGCATCAACTTAATGAGTATTACGTAAATATTGATTGGTGGAATTCACTCAGTGAGGGAGAAAAGTTAAAATTAAATTACGAAAGTGAAATTTCTTTGAGGATGGGGCTTGGATTACTTGGTGGATTAATAATAAGTATTATTCTATATTTTATAACCGGAAGATATGAATTGATGAGTGGTTGGCCTCAATGGATTTTAGGAATTTTTATTTTTGGTGCTTTCTATAAGTTCAGACAGTTTACAATATTTTTTGGCCGAATAATCAAAGTATTTGTAATGACCGGTTTGATTGGTGGAATTTTATCTTTGACGTTGATGTTTTTTCTATATCAAAGTTTTGATATTGATTTGTCGGGACAAAGCTTAAAATTGTTTGTCTCACTAATGCTTGGAGTTGTTCTTATTGTCATATCTATTTTGGAGATTAACGGGAAGTTGATTGCATCTGCAGAACCAAAAGAACCGACTCAACCAAAGATGCCAAAGCCATAGGTTGAGAATTTTGATGAGTTCGATCCTCTATTAGACTATGTTCCATAATTGAGCTAAAGGAACTCACAATTTAATAATACTATCAATAGCAAATACTTTATGTAATACGTTTTATTATCATTTTTTTAACAGCGTTTTTTTAAGTGAGTCATTTTTATAACTTTTTTGTAAATATCTTTCTCAATTTTTTAAATATATGCTTAAAACACATCATGCATTATATAAATAGTATGCATTTTTTGAGGGGGGGTAATTAGGTTTGTATTGGAGGAATTTTATCTATTACGTTTGTTTTATATTTATATTTGTCCCGGCGCTGTTATCTGTTCTCATCGGTAAGTCATGAATAATGCTAAAGTATTATTGTGATAATTTTTTTTTGTGCTATTTTAGATGTATGTTTTGGAATTACGAAAATATTTTACTATTTGTGATATTTAATATGTTCAGATTTTTCCTCCAATTAATTTTTTTCATCTTTTTCGGTTTGGCTATAGAGAATTTAGCTGCTAAAGAAAATCAAAACGATGATCGCGTGAAAACAAATAATCCATTTTATGAGATTAAAGTAATCGATAAAAGTATTTATAAGACATATGGTTTTGGCCTCAATGAAACTGAGGCTCGGAACGATGCAATTAAAAATGGCCTCCAATATGCCACATCTCAATTAGTAATAACTGATGTCGTTATTGAAGGCAGTGAAGTAATTAAGGATGTATTGTATTCAACCATGAATGGATATATTGAAGAATTCAATGTTATGTCAGTTATTAACGTTGAAGGAGGTGTTTACATCGAGGCGATTCTTAAAATTAGTGATTCCGAAATTAAAAATACCATTGATAAGTTCTCTAATGTTGGTCTAATAGATGAAAAATACATATCAAAAATTGATTCTAATTCACTTATTTCATCATTAAATGCAGCGAACGCTGAAATTAAAAGGAAAGAGAATCAACTTGAATTTGCTTCGGTTATCGTTAAGAAAATGTATTCAGGTTGGCCATCTAAGGCTTATCTCGGATCATTTACTGGAATTGAAATTGATAAGAATGATCCAACCAATGCTTTGATTCATTTCTCCATTTCTTATGAGCAAGATTGGTTCTCACAATTTTTAGAATATCAGAATGTCTTAAATAAGTTAACTTATAATTGGCTGCCTAGTGAATTGGGAAGGCTTAAGCCTTTTTTTCATTGTTTTGGCTTGAAGGAGAGGAAAAAAGGATTTGGACCCTTTGCAAGAGTTGTTGAGCGTTTCCCGGAGAATTGTTTTCAAATTCCAGTTTATTCTTCTAATTTTTATAACTCGCACAACCCAGATGCTTTTTTTTTGAAATCATTAAATAACTTAACCACCGCAAGATTGCCTAGAGATTTAACAGAGAAGTTATTTGGTAGAGCTTTTTTTAATTTGCATCATTTTTACGATGAAAAATATGTTGGTTGTATGAGTTTTAGCTCTCCTCATACTTTGTTGAAACCTAGAGGAGGGTCTGGGATGTCTGCTAATACGATTAGTATGCCTTTAAAATATGATAATTTTAATAGCAGTTATTTTTGGTCTGATAGGTTGGATTTGCCAAAAATACCAAGAATCGTTCCTACTCATGAATTTCTTTTTGACGATCAAGGAACAACAGTAGCTTCTAACACGTTTAAAATTGATTTTTCAATAAAACCTAATCCAGAATGCAAAGACTATACACATCTCAAACCCGTTGACGCTTTAAATAAAAGGTAATTTGTTATGCATAAATTCTCAAAGTTAAAAAATAAGGTGTCATTTGTTACACTTTTATCAATTTTTATAGTCCCTGAGGCTTTTTCAAGTGATTTGAAGTATTGTAGTGATTCTTCACCTGATGGCATTACACTTGAAAATGATAAGAAAAGACTTATATCTGTTTATCGTCAGGTTGTTAGTTTTCCAGATGCAAAAGGTATCAGGAAAGCAAGAGTTATTGCTCAAGAACGTTCAAAAGGTGAAATTGTTAGATTCTTTTCACAAAATCAAAAATCAATTAGATCGGTTGGTGAAGTTGATACGGATAAAACCCAGTCAACCCGTTTGGTAGATCAATCTGGTTCAAGTATGAATTCAATGTTTACACGTGAGCAATCTGAAACTCTTACAGAGATGGATACTTCCATAGCATCTGGAAATCTTTCTGGTATTAGACAGATTGAAGAGTATTATGACAAAAGTAATGAGACTATTTGTGTAGCTATGGGTTTTTCCGCTAAATCTGCTCAATCAGCAAAAGATGCTCAAAATTGGATGAATGGTGATGGGACGAATGAGCAGCTAGAAAATAAAAATACTCCAACCTCTCATAAACGTTCCATTGGTGACGACTGGTAATTTGTATTAGCTCAGACCTGTTCTGACAGTTACCCATTTTGATTGTTGGCTGTCAGCTTAGATTTGAGCTAAATTTTTTCCCGCCCATATCTTCTTCCAATCGATACTTCCCTTATTCTTGTTTCTTTCCTGCTCTTCTTTACTTTGCTAATTTCTAATTAACAGGTCGATCCTTATTGTTGGGCATTAGCTCTCTGATTCAGTTTCTAGTTCTTCAACCTGTTTTGCTCCTTCATTGAATGAAATGCCAATTTGCTTCATTTTTTGATTGGCTGAAATTGCAGCTTTTACTTGATTAACAAATTCTTCGAGGCTTTGGAGTTGTTCATCATTAAGTATAGAAACATCAACATTAGTTAACGCGTTTTCAATTAACTCATCTGTTGTCTCTGCTTCTGAATCCATGATTTCATCTCCAAGCAAAGTACTATGAACTTCGATTTGTAATGTGATCTTGGATAAGATGAGGCTTAAGCCGCTGAAAAATGTATCGTTTAATTCGAGATCGATTTGTTTGGCATTTTCATGAACGTCATCATGGGTTGTTAAGCTTAATGTATCCTTTTTGAGATGCCTGAAAACGTAAGTGGCGTACTGAGTTTTGGTGGTTAAACTCTGAGGTGGGTTTGTAATAACCTGCCTTCCGTTTACGAATAACACTAGGTGTCCTTGAGCTAAGCCTATGGCAAGTTTTTGCTCATCTTTGGTGACTTTGGAGGATTTGTTAGATTTCAAGAAAATACCATCAATTAGATCTTTCACTATCCGATACCAGTCAAATGCACCCTCTAGTGGCAATTGTGCATCTTTTAATGCTAAATCATACTCTGCGGTGGTGGTGATATATCCTTGCATCAAGGGTTCATAATCATCTTTGTTCAGTCCTTCGAATTGATCGACTGGAAGCAAGAGACCTGCGCGTTCGCATTCGTTTCGTAATTGAGGATCAAACCATAAGTGATGGCGAGACAATAGCTTTGCTAGTGTTGTTTCGGCCCATTTGTCGTCGATTTTTGGATCCGTAAATCTCTTTTTATAGAGTGATATAGGTACATGGCGCATATCCTTGCTTCCTAATTATCTGATTAATAATGACTTATTTTCAGTATAGGTTGAAATTACATATCGCCAATATTTTCTAGTTATATCAGGCAGCTTACTTATAGCTTGAGGCTACTATCAGCAGGAGGATTTTTGCTTTCGATGTGCTAGTTGAGTGTGCTTTTGCAGCTTTGCAGGAAATACTAAATTCTGAATTAATGTTTTTTATAACAAGTCTTGTTTTCAGTTCATCAAAGAGTAGATTCATATCCAGTGCTGACACGATCGAGGTCATCTTAAAACCTAAGATTCTTGGGCCGATGGATACATTTTCCTTAACCTTACTAAATTTGGTTAGGAGCTCATCAGTTGCTGTCATGGTTAGCAACTTAACGGCTTTTGACCAACGTAACATATTCACTGAATTGACCTGCGGCTTGTAAAGGCATTCAGAGAGTCCAATGTTCTTATCGTTGATGAGATTAGTTAACAGTGTACTCGGGATTAATTCCCAACCATGTATTGCCTGTGCATCTTTAAGATGAACCAAAAAGAGTTTGAGTCTATTGGATAAATGAATGGTTTTGTTGGTGTAGTAGATACACTCATAAAAGTAATTAAAGTGCATAAGGACTTCATAAAGATGGTTTGGACTGGAGGCGAGCTCATCAATGAGAACGGGTATCTCTACGTTTGATACGGGGACTAATGCTTGATTATTAGATCGGGCATAGACTTTCGGCAATGACTCTAGGCTCGTTCCAAAGAATTTATTGGCCGCGACCCTGGAAACACCCCTGATTCGAGCAAGATTTGCACTGCTTATTTGGATGTGTTTCGTTGTTATCACTCCGATGAGTAATGGTGAAGTATGGGTGTAGCTACCCAAAGTTGTATCTAGAGATTTATGCCCCATTTCCATTTTGATCTTTTGGAATTGTTGGTGCCGTGTGAAGGGATCTCCAAGTGAGATTGCCTTGATGAGTTTTGCATTCGCCGCATAGTGCCGCGACCAATAGTAGCGTCCACGTTCATCTAAAGTAATCTTTTTGATCAAATTGTTTAGTAGATGAAGAGAATCAAATCTGACATGTTCATTTTTGAATGCATCTTGAAAAGGAAATTCGTCTATCTTCCCTTCGGTGTCGATGGTGACATTAAGTAGTTCCAACGGCCTTGTGCCGCTTGTGGTTTTGATACTTCTTTGAGCGTGAGGAACAATTGACAATATTTGTGGTGACTGAGTACTAAAGTCTCTTCCTCGAGCTTTTACCAATTCATTGGTCCTTGGTCCATGAATTTCACCGATGTTAATAAGATCTAACAGGCGGTTAAAGGCAGCAAGCTCTTGGTTATTGGTGTTAGGGTGGTCTCTATAGTGCTTGATAACCCGTTTGATCCAATCAAATTCGGCGGGAAGAATAAGGTTGGCGTCAACACCTATTGGGTCAGTTGTTTTGTCTTGGGATGAGCTTGGAACAAAAACTTGCGGCAATTGCATTTGCAAACAGATTTCTTTGATGTAGCGGTTGATGGTTGTTTTCGCTTCATTAACTTCAACCTGATCTTTGTCTATGTCTGCGTCATAGATGAGATACAACTGATCGTCTATTTCATCTAATAGTTCTTCAGAGCCAATATCTTCAAACCTCTTGTTAACGAAAACAGGGGTTAAGAATTTAAAAATGAGATGTAGATATTTGGATACCGTTTGGCTTTTGAGATATTTGCCTGACCTTATGTTTGCATGAGGCTTGAGTAGGATCTTTGCCTACAAGTATAGAGAATATCCAAATTGTGACCCCTCAAATTGAGCTAATAATTGATCGATCTTATCTGAAATGACTGGATTTGTTTTATCTGGTCGCTGCTCACTATTTAAAGAAAAACAACTCTTCAGTGCTCTGTATTCCTTTTCAACGAGTGCATAAGAAGAGGTGGCTAATGTATCGCCGAGCGATTGCTTTTCTTGGTGTGAAATGAGTTGGCGAGATGCGTTGTGTGAGTCGGATATTAGCTCAATGAATCTTTCGTAGGGCAGGGTCCTACTGATGATCCTTCTTGTATGCAAACGATTGAGTAAAGGAGGGTATTCTAAAGAGAATGCCAAAGAAAAGAATTCATCAATCTCATCGTCT
>Ga0102948_1000112_pt1 | contig 29245 bp, 70 predicted proteins | sample SalPonA_A_H2O_MG_FD_78211 | JGI IMG/M metagenome (GOLD analysis project Ga0102948, IMG submission 78211) | Water microbial communities from South San Francisco under conditions of wetland restoration - Salt Pond MetaG R2A_A_H2O_MG | ecosystem: Environmental > Aquatic > Non-marine Saline and... | reverse complement strand
ATTCTCTGACCCATACGGCAGATGGATGGTTGATATGAGTTGCTTTGTATAGTTCTCGTTCCATCATTGGAGATGAAAGTTTCCAGCGTTTGATAGAGCGATTGTTTGCTGTTTTGTCGATATAAAGCTTGCCATCTAATACTCTATGAGCAGTTGATAGCAACTGAGCAGTTTCTAGTATCATTTTGATGGCATGTTTGTCACAGTGATAAATTGCCGCTAATTTTGGGGTCATTATCTAACATAAAAATATTCATGGGGGTTTCCTAACTATCTTTTTTACCATACTACCACATGGGTTCTTGTTTGTCAATAGAATTTATTCTGTATTTAAATTCATCTTCTTCTAACCAATAAATGATTTCATCAATACTGTCTAAGACTTCTTTTTCAGTTGGAGGGGTCATATCTGGTACAATGTTTTCCACAACCTTCATTGTGTCTATATCATAACACAAATAGACATGTTCTCCAATTAAATGTGGATAGTGGTATAAAATTTTGTATATTAGTTCGGAGTCAACATAATCTAACAGTACGATTCTTTCAGAAAGAGTCATACTTTCAAACTTATCTTTTAGGTCATATATAGTGTACATCTATCGTCTCATATGAGCCAAATCAGTAGCTTCTTCTTGGCTAATTATAGGTACGGCATTGGATTTATACATAGTTCCAATCCCTTTAACGAGAGTCCCAGTGTATGTGTTTTGCTCAACCTTAAAGGTGTTGTATTCATTACTTTTTAAGCTCTTGTACTCAATTCCTTCATCGCGCCTAACAACATCTGGAAATGAATATTCTTTTTCTACACTTTTCTGCGCGTTCTTTTTAGAAGTTGGTACACTTTTCTGCGCCAAATGTTTTTCGTATTTGCGTTTTGCGGATTCGGCTTTCATTTCGCGCTGTCGCTGTTCTTTGATTCGTTTAGGTGTAGACATAATATAATCCTAATGATTTTTCAAAAGTATAAAACAATTACATAAAATTGTCAAATAGTAAAAGTATCTACTAGACTCATTGCTACCGCAGTACCTGTAATACTTGAACCAATCATAATCGCTCGGTCACTCCATTCCATGCCAACAAATACCCAACAAATACTAGCAAGTAGATATGATATCTGTCCAGAAACAACAAAACCAGCACTAATAGAGAATATACCAAATACAGTTAGTATAGTTGCCGCCCATTTGAAGTACCAATCCACTGTACCTGTAGGGGTAGTTGGTGTTAGGTCTTCTACTTCATGTTGTAGTTCTGCTAACTCTTGCTTTAGGCGTTTGCGTTCCTTAGACAACTCCATAGCCAATCGTGTAGCACGACTAGCGGAGTTTTCTTCTTGGTATTCTTCTTTAGGTGTATGTTCTTCGGACATAGATGATACTTCTTGATTAGTTTAAATGTTTTTTGGTTTCAGAAATAGCATCAGGTATAAGTCGTTGTAGTGTTTCTACATAACTTACTGCTAACTCTAAGTTATCTTCCTTAAAATTCTTACTAATTTTTTCACATATATCGGGCAGTGTGTCATCACCCATAGTTTGGGATACTCCTTTAATTGAATGTGCGATTTTTCTAATTACTTCAGAATCAGTCTTATCAACTTCTTGTAGTTGTTTCTGATAACCTTCCATCTGTTCTACATAAGTTTCCATTAATTCTTTGGTAGTTTCTTCATCCAGCCCAAAAGCTTTTATAAATTCTATATCTACATGCATATCCTAATCCCATAGATTCTCATAGTACTTCCCAAACAGTCTAAAGCCGTTTGACATACGCTCTTGGTGTGCCTTACGACCCTCGTCATCTGCGTTAATGTGATAACCACCTAATGTTTTAGATTCGTCTTCTATCCACTCACCATAGTACTGTTCTTCCCAGTCGTCAAGTGTCTTTTGCTCAAACGCCCAAATCATTTCATCTAAAACATAATCCCAACGAGCAAACCAAAATTCGTCCGTTTCACCTGCCTTTTCATATTGCTCAATCCAATTCTCAGGTTGACGCAACTCTTCGGGTACATCACGATTATCAACTACTGGAGCACCATGTTTGGTATCTCTGAGTTGCTTGAGCATAGGCACCACAATATGAGCAAGTGTATGGTCCATGCTCCAAGTATCCCAACTGTCAATTTTAACGGACACTTTTTGGACACGCTTGTTCAATAAATAGTTTATTGGACTATAACATGTCTGAATAAAATCTTCTAGCTTCTCTAAGAAGTTTTCAAAGGTAGTCTGTTCTTTAGGATAATTAAATCTATACTTCTTTTCCATATAATTCGAATGAATTCTACAGATTAGTATATTTGGATAGGGTCCAATTTTAACTTTCATGGCGACTCTCTAATCTATTTTTTTGAAGTTCACAAAAGTCCTTAGTGCCTTGGCACACAAAATTCTTGGCATCACCGCCAAAATTAGTAGGTACTATAGAATACAAAACATAAGAGTCATATTCTTTTTCTATAACATATCTAACCTTTGTATTCATTTCTTTTTACTTCTATGTTGTCATCGAACATGTTTATGCTGACTTCAAAGTTTGGCTTATAGTATTCAATTATACCTCTTTCTTCCAAATCCTCTATCATTCTATAAACATTGTAGTGTTTCTTATACTCTTCTTCGATATCAACATAGTAAGGTTCAACGGAAGCAACAATAAATCTTCCAATGAATCTAGTTCCCCAATGAAGAGTGAAATCTTCTGCTTCTGAAAATTTCATAATTATTCATTCCCATATATGGATTCAGCCATTTTCTTAAGCTCTATAACAAATTCATCAAGCTCACTTATATCTATAGCCCATCTCTCTGTTTCAATAACCAAATATGGACCACCACCAGCATCTTCTGTTGAAATTGTTAGAGTCTGATATCCTTCATTATCCAGACTCATTGAATCACTTTCTTGCTCAAAAACATGAGTTCTTTTTATAGGCAACATACTTTACTCCGTATTGTTGATATCTTGTTCCATTTCCGAATACTGTTCGAAAATATCATTAGAGCTATCGTCAGATTTGTAATACTGGTCAAGTGACAATACTTGCTTAAAAGTATCTTCTAGACTATGGAATTTACGATTATAAACAAGAGCCAATCCCTCTAGCATTTTCACCATATCTTCCCTAGCGACATAATCTTTTTCCAATATACCCGCCAAAAACAAAATATCATCAACCAAGTTCCAACAGTTATTGATATCACTTTCTAAATCAAATCTATCTTTCATAATACACTCCAAAGGATGCTACGCGGCATCCTTAAACTCTACAATTTCCATTAGCTTTTCAGCCATTTCTGTGCCGTAGTCAGTGAAGAGGATTCCCCACTGCCAAACCCAATGGTCAACATCTTGACTATTGTAAAACGTCTCACCTTCTGTCATCCAACGGAGAGCGGTTTCAACATCGCCAGCGCCCATAGAAATCACTTCTGAGAGGCGTTTCTTGAAAGCCTCTACATTGGCTTTCTCTTCTTCTAACTGAGCGTGGTAAGCCTCGTTAGCGTCTTTACAGTAGCGGTCTGCCATTTCCTCCAATTCGAGGGTACTATACTCAGAAAAATCCAAGTGACGAGGACGAGTGCCATAGGCATCCTTGTAACTATCCCAGATGAGATTAATCAACTCTTCGCGCTTGTAATCATCAAGAGTGTAAATCTCACTCTCTTCCCAATACTTAGCGTCTTCTGGAAGAATCGAAGCCATACGATTACTAGGGTCTTCGGCAATCCAAGCACGAGTTTTTTCGTTGCGCTCACGAATGGCATTAAGAAGTTCAGTAGTCACCTTAGTCATGATAATTTCCTCAAACAATTTATGATACCAGTATAACAGATTACAAAGAGAAGTCAACACTTTTTTTTAAAAAAATGAAATTAATTCTTCTCGTTTTACCTTCTTCATGGTTTCTGTATTGGTTAACTCTAAGATTTCGGCACCAAACTCTGAAAATCTGTAAAAATCTCGCGTGGCTTCCTCTAGAGTTTTACAATAAAAAGTCACGATATTGGGAACATCAACAGCATATTTGTAGCCATAAGCATTTGAATTTGTCATTTGTCAATCCTCTCATTAATTTACCTTTACAGTATACCACCTATATAGGTAAAATAACAAGATTTTTTGTAATTTTTTTATAACATTTTTCTATATGCTTATTACTTACTGCTATAGTAAGCATGTGAACCAATAATTCCTTTCTCAACAAAAGAATCATGCCAGTATGGGTATTCTTCCATGTCATGTACATGATAGTGGTCTGAGCCATCGGTTATTCCTCTAAATTTACCAAGCTCCATAATTTCATAGGCTACAAAAGCAGACCTTTTCCATGCTTTCTCTTCATGTGGTACGTCACTTTTCCCGTCACAATACCAAGAGAATTGACATTTGTATTTTATAGGATTTCCGTTTGAATCATATCTTGCTTGATGTACTACATCACAAACTGTATTTGGGAACCTTTTAGATTCTACTCTGTTCAAAACTACATCAGCAACGGCAAATTTACCAGATTTAGTATCTCCCCTTGCCTCGTGATATATGTTAAGTGCCATACAATATAGTTCTTCATCATTTTCTACTATATCGTTTATTTCATCTTCTGATAAAATTGGATGCTGGTATTCTTCGTCTGGTTCTATTTCCTCAAGTGGGTCTATTTTAATTATAAGACTAGCGGGTTTGAAATTTGGAATTGAGATTTTAGATTCTGTTGGGGTTGAGTGAAAGGTGATAGCACCTAAAAGAAAAGCCGCTACAAAGCCGCTTATGAAGGTTGTTTGATTGTACATTGTAAATCTCCGTCATTCTATTTTCCAAGATTCCATCCAATAATCAGGTATTCCTTTATTTTTAGACCTTAGAAACTTGACCTTTTCTATAGCATCTAATTTGTTTTTACAAACAGATATTATAAAAGGTTCTTCTTTTTGTACAGAACTTAGGACGACATGGACCATGCCATTATCTACTTTATTCAATGAAATGTCTCCTTTCTATAGTCTGCCAAAACCATCTCTACTTCTGCCTCAGTAGCTATCAAGGATACTCTTTCATCATAATCACTATTTTTTTCAAAAGGAACGAAAGCAATATCACCTTTTCTATAGTCTGAGTCAGAATCACCACCAATAATTTTAACAGCATATCCTTCTCCCATCAAAACTTTTCTGATTTCGTTTGGATATTCTAATTCAAAATATATTTGCCCTTTGTCAATGACAATACCAGAAAGAAAAGATTCTTGGTCATGAGACTTGTCAAAATCAAAAGCTTTAATCAAATCGCCAATGTTAGCAACATTTTGGTGTTTCATAATATAGTCTCCATCTTAGATGATATAATCATACCACAAGTAGATTCAGTGTCAAGAATTTTTTAGCGATTTATTTAACTTTTTATATTCCTTAGAAACAAATCTAACTGTTTCGGTACAAGTACAATTTAAGACTACATAGTTATATATGCGATTAATATTTTCAATCGCCAATGAATGGTCTTCTTCTAACATACCAACTTCTTTACATAAATCTAAAAGTTCTTTAGGTATTTCTTTAGGAAATTTCATTTTACTTGACCAATATATTCATGAGAATAGCAAACTCTATCAACATGTTTCATCTTGTGATTGTCTTCTTTGGTAATTCTATCAGCTTTATAGTCTTGTCTTGCTTTCTTGTTTTTGCTCGTGGGCTTCCACTTATCAGAATGTTCTCTGTATTCTCCCATGTTTGGATGTGCGGTTTTAGAGAAATACCTACAACCATTATCAATGAAACTTTGAGCAACGGCATCGCTTATACGAGTCCCAATGCCCATTCCTTGAAATTCTGGTAGAACAACAGTTCTGTGACCCCTCCAAGCGTTCTTAACGGTTCCAGAAGGATAAGCTATGGCAGATGCGAATCCTACAATAGTATTATCCCAAACAGCTAACCAACAACGAGAGCTTTTGTTTATATTGCCATCTAGATAATGATGTTTAGCGAATCGTGACCAGGCTTCGGTCTTACAAGGGATAAGCTGGATATTGATTTCAGGTCGCCTAACCAACCCCCTAGACAGTCTTCCACTGTTACAGTCAAATACCCAATCTGGCTCAAGCCATTCAATGATATCGTAATGACAAGAAGCTAGAACAACACCTTTAAGATTATTCCTTCGGATGTATTTGTTCAAAGCAAATGAGCATGACTTAGCAACATGTCGGTCAACAACACTGGTGAATTCATCAATGGCAACATTGTCTTCAATTTGACGCGCCAAATCCGCTCTATATTGCTCACCATTGGACAAAGTGTGGTAAGGTCGTAACCATGCTGGGATACTATTAAAACCAACGGCAGACAGCCTCTCCTTCGCGTCCTCGTAGTCTTTGAAGTGAGAGCAAACAGCTTTATCCATCGACCAATCTGGAGCATCGTGAGAGTTGAAGAATTTTCTCAAGATTGTAGACTTACCAGAACCAGAAGCTCCAACAATGAGTCCTAATTGGAAATCTTCAGGTTTGGTAAACTGAGGGACTACAGTTTCAACAGTGTCAGAAACTGGGTAGTCGGTTGTCTCAAAGACCTTTTCAACAATTTCATCTACTTCAATCTTAGAAGTGAGTTTCGTTTCAAGGTACTCTGGTGGTAGGAATTGCTCTAGACTCATATTTTAGTACTCAATTAAGTATACAGTTATACCATGTTTTAGTAGTATAACTGTTTACTTATTCCGTGTCAATTTGATTTTGACTCTCAGCCTCTTCAACGGTAATGGCTCCTTCTATTGTAATCCTACAATCGGCATAGTCATATCCCAATCCATCTACAGCATATCCAGATAAATCGAAATATTCATCTTGAAGTTCTTCATCCTCTTCAAATTTTTCAATCAATTCGTCAGCATAGCTTGGATTTTGAAAACATTTCAGTTCACTATAACAGCCATCCCAAGAAGACCGAAGCTCCCAGTTCTCAAAGTCATCTGTTTCAAAAACATCATCAAAATCATCTCCAGCATCAACAATTTCTTGGAGAAGTTCCACTTCATCTTCGTTCATTGGAGTAACTAGTAAGTTTCCAACGCGCCAATGAATTGCCCACTCTAAATGTGGACTATTCTCTTTACTCAAAAAGGTAGAATCAATAAATGTCTTTTTATAACGATTCGATACATTGTATGTTTTGTTAAGTTCAATTTTCATAATATACTCTCCGCTCATCCAGCAAGGTTTTCAAATTCACTTCTTCTTACGACTACACAAGAATCTAAGTCTATTTTATAATCGCTACTTTTGTATAGTTCCAGATATTCAAAATCATCCAAATCATAACCTCTTTTTTCAAGGGTATTTTTTAGCTCCAATAGAGATACAGTATTTTCCTCATAGAATTCAGTTTCTACAAGGTCATCTGCGAAAACGCGAACTCGCATAGTTTTCTCCTTAAATTTTTCTCACTTTCATCATGGCGAAATTGCTCTTTGTACATGCTAGTCTTACTGTGGCAAATTCTGGAGCATGAGGAAATCCTATTTCATTAAATTTAGGATTTTTATATTTAATATCCATCCAAGGAATTGTGTCTCCAGCCGCATTTTTGGCGAGACATATAGAGGTTACTTCTGCTTTCATGTCTTTGAAAGCCGCACAAGTGTACATGATTTTATCGCCAACTTTTAAATCAAACATACAATAGCTCCTAATCAAGTCTATATGTACATATTATATGAAAAAGTAAGGCTTGTCAACTATTTTATTCTATTTCTTCGTAAGTATCTCTTAAAGTAAATCCACCAATGTCTGGTAAAGAAACCCCTAGAAATAAACACTTAATCATTCTGTCTCTTAGCTTTTCTTGCGCTTCTGAGTCTGAGTTTGCTTTTATAACGATTGCTACTTCACCAGATTCGAAAACATACATCATTTGAATACTCCTCTCATTTTGTTAGACCAGTATCCAAATCCCCATTTGTTTCTTGGATAAAACTTTAATATATCGTTTTTTAGTCTTCCAGATTTATATAACACTGAAGATTTATATTTAAATCCTCTCTGCATTCCTTTCCTAATTTCCCAATGAATCTTCATCAAAAATCTCCTGAGCATTATTAAGAGACACCCAATCTCTAATACATGCTTCAAATGATAAGTCTTGGTCTTCCATTTTTTGCTTAACACTTAACCAATATGGAAAATATGTTCTACGAATATCGTTTTCTGTGGCTATTACCTCATGACTAGTGATATAGTCATGCTCCATATATTTAAAAGTCCTCATGATACACCTGCTTTATGTTTGAGTATTTGGTCTTTCCACCTCCTACCCCCTTTGTGAATTTTTCTCCTTTCAAAGATATTTTGACGCATGTCTATTTCTTCTGGGAATTCATTTTCTACCATACCAGTGCAATTTGTTTTATACCATTTTTCTGCATCTTGGAGTGTAGCGTGACCTAATTCTGGACTAATTTTAGTATCATTTATGTACCAATAATAAAATCCTTGTAAATCTTTCTTTAGGTCTAGTTTTTTTTGTTTTCATGACTTCCTTTTCCAAAATATTTCTTTCTATCATCCTTTTTAGAGAAAATATTCAAAGATAATCAACAGTCTCATTTTAAACATTTACTTAGATTTAAATTCTCTTTTTAACCACCATCTATATTTTTCAAAATACTGCTTAGATGTATATGATGGCGGTTTTCCTGAAAATTGAATTAATTCATCTATATGCTCATACCACATATCGTAACACCATCTTCTAAACTCAGATGACACTCTTCTTTCTTCACCATAAAAGCTCATAATAACCTCGTGTTTTTGACTTATTTCTGAACTATTTCTTTGATTATCTCTTTTTGTCTATCATCAATCTTTTTAGCCCACTCTAATGCCTTTTCTGCTTGAAGTTGTTCTTCATCAATATAACACTCAAGAAGGACATTTGCCGCTGTTTTTGTCATGGTATCGCCATTTTCAATATGCCAACGCAGTTCTTCGATTATTAATTGTTTTTTCTGTTCATCTGAAATTTCAATTTTCATTGCGCTGTGTCCTATAAAATATCAGGAGTTATAATCCTTCATTAATCATATACAATTTCAAACTTTCAAGTTCCATTATAAAACCATCAACATCTAGCTTAAGTCTTTCTAATTTTGAGCCATAATTTTCCAATTGTCCAGACAATGCTATTTTTTCCATATCTGCAAATTTCGTAACAAGTTCATCACTTGCTATCGTAGCCACACTCCCTTTCATTGTATGAAAATGTATTTTTAATTCATTTGCTGTTATTTGAGTTGGGTCTATGTTTTCTATAGTTTGCATTCTGCTTCTAATATCGGTTGTGATTATATTCAAAAATTCAAAAATAGTATCAACTCCAATATCATCTATCAACTGATTTAATTTTTCTACAGAAATTTGTTTAACTATTCCATGTAAATATATTTCTAATTTTTCTTTTGTTACTGACAAAATATTGTCCTCATATATTAATCATTCATATTTATATTTTTGAAATATGAAGAATAGTATTTTAAAAACTCGTAGTAAGAGTAATCATTCCATTTGGAGCAAAATAAGTCAAGATATTTTTTTGCTATAGCTTTTTGTTCTATAGTTACGCATGATTTTATAACCTTATCAACTTTTCTAAGGTCATATAACATATCATCAAAATTGCCGAAATTGTCATTCACTCGTCTTCCCACCATGAGATTATCCATCCACTTCCACGCCCAAATTTCTCATTTGGTCTATAAGATTATTCTTTCTTTGAATCATTGCCCCAGCAAGAGCATCGCGAGCCGCTGGCGAATATCTATCAATAAATTCTGGTTTACTATGAATGTCAGATAAAATTTTATCACATTCAGTAATCCCATTGATAAATCGCTGTAGTACTTTAATTTCCATTACACAATCCCATAAGTTAGTTTGTGGATGACATAAGCAGTAGCAAAATCGTAAGTCATTATAGACCCTTCAACATTTCCTCTTCGAATGCCGCATGGTTGTATGCGTTCTGATACAGAGAGTATATTGTGCGTCTCATTTTACGATTCAGCGCCCAAGTGTATCCATAGCGTTTCACGCGAAAGTAGTCAGTCTCTGTTGGACATAACTCAAGTAGACGGAACTCTTTGCGGATATCTGCATTAGATACAGAGAACTCACGGAACATGAAACCACCAAAAATCTCTAGTACACGATTACAATCTTTAAGCATTGTATTTCCTCTCATTAGCTTACCTATACAGTATAAAGTAAGTTTCCAAAGAAGTCAACATTTTTTATAAATTATATGAATTTTTTTGTAATCGCCTTTACAATTATAGCTTCTTCAGTTTTGTCAAGTTTTTTTACATCAATAAAGTCTAATATATTCGACTCATTGATAATTCCTTTGTGAATAAAATAAACTATCTCATTAAGAGCTTTTTTTCTTTGGTTTGGGTTCGATGATGTATTTAATACAAATATCGAACTCGTAAAGTGAGCACTTTCAAACATATGTACCTTAATCTTTTGAGAGCACTATATGAAATCATAGAGTGCTCCTTTTTTATATTTTTCGAATACTAGTTTTAAAGAATTTGGAGCTTCGACTTTTGAAATTTCTTTCTTTTGTTTTTCTAGTTCATCATTTAAGCGTTTTAATTCTTTCTCTGATATTCTACGCACAGATTTCATCATTATCACCACAATCAACAGAAAATTTTACTATGTATCCCGTACTTGTCCATTCTAGGGAAGAAATGAAACGTTTAGGGAATACTTCATACCACTTTTCAGAAAACTTAATGTCAGTCCATTCAGCAGTGTCCCATTCTGAATGAGGGACCGTAGCCGTAGCAATTATGTAATCTTTTTTATAAGCTATCATAGTAACCCCTTAACACATACGCTCATTTACGGTACGATATACTTCGTTTAGAAGCTCATCATCACATATGCCATCGCCAAATGATTCATCCAACGCTTCAAACAATGCTGTCTTGAATGTCATACCGTTGTCAACAAAAAGAGCGGCAACATAGTTGGCTTCGTCTATGTACTCATCAAATAGGTCATTTAGATTACAATCTGTGTTTGCTGGGTCAACGCGGTAAAGCTCTTCTGTAAGGACTTTAACTAAATCTTCGCGGTTCATAATGAGGTTTGACATATCTATTCTCTCTTAACATCTTATATATTTAGTTTAACACCATGATTTAGTTAAGTCAACACTTTTATTTTATTTTTTAACAGATTTTAGTTTAGGTTTAGGGCGACAGATATGATAAGGTTCTCTTATCTCATATCCGCATTTAGGACATTTTTTCATCACGAACAATAATCGCTTGTGTCAATAAGTATACATCGTTATCTGTAAGAACATCTTCTTTTGACAAGTCCATAATAACTTGTTCTATTCCTGGAACTCTGCGATATATAGCCGAGCGAATAGATATTAAAGCCATACCACGCTCTTCTTGGTCATTACTTGTACGCAATACATCCACTGCCATATCTACAAAATACATCTTACCACCCTTTAACCAGACTGTTGAAATCTCTACCTTGGTCTGGTCCTTTAAGTATCTCTTCCTTATTCTTCATTTCACCAGTATAGTAGTCCAGCAATTCTTGTGCGGCTCTTACTACTGATTCGTTATCACAGAAATCAATCTGGCATCGTAACTCACTTATTACGATAGCATCAATCTGTTTATCCGTCAACTCAATATTCATATCTTACTCATTGTATGTCTTTCTTGAATTTAATAGTCTACCTGTTTCCTTAAATGGGATTTTAACCCCACCGCTTACACTCTATTTTTTTTGCTAAGTGCGATTGGCTTGCACTATGCGGAACGACTGTTTTCCGAAACATCCCACCATCGACAATATGGATTTCAGTTCCTTAATTTACGACATAAGAAGTTGACTCACAGGTCTATTGGGGATATTAACCCCTTTTAAAACACCAACCTCTATCTTCGTCTCATGTCCCCACCAACCTCTCACAACCAACTTACGGGGGACTCAGGGTTCCTTCTTTGTTACATTATGTTCCACTTGTTCCCCATGAAGGCATTACGAAACAACCTTCTCTGTTTGAAACTTCGTCTGCTTCATTGTACTTGTCTAGCAGTTCCTGGTCATTGTCAAACGCCAACAGATAACCACCAGTACAATAACATGTCCACATTTGATTAGCTTCATCGTTCAAACCAGCATTGCGTAATGCGAAACGACAACGCTGGAGCACACTATCTTCAAATCCTGAACGGAAATCTGTATCAATCAAGTTCTGGAGCATGGGCATCAATATTTCTTTCTTAGTCATGACAAATACCTTTTAAAATTTAAGAGTTAGAGCTAAAGTACAAATCTCAATAGCATCTGAGCAATAAGCTTTGTTTTTTTCACATTTAGTTTTCAATGACAATTTTTCTATAGATTTTATCATCATATGTAAGTTAGATTTTTCGAAATCGTTTGCCAAACAAATAGCTCCCTTGCGTATGATACTTCTAATATTCATATTTCTCTCTTCTCCCTAACCAACAACAAGTATAGTATAGGGCATGTTTAAAAGAAAGTCAACACTTTTTTTAAATTATTTTCACCAATCCTCTATTTTCCCAGCCTCTCCCGGAAATCCTTTATAGAATCCACCGAAATTTTTACTGTTTCTTGAAGGAACTGTTCCCTCCATTTTGAAGGAAGCACTCTGACCCAAATTTGGAGCATCGAAAAACCAGATACTATCACCTCTAAAGTAGAGAATGATTAATAATATCAGAATAACTTTAATTAAGATTTTCAAAACGCTGTCTATGCTCCACCCATAGGGTCTCTAATTCTTTTTTCTGCTTGCGAATATCATTTCCTATGAAATAAAATCTTTTTCCTTCTGGTGTATCTCTAAATTCTTGGAATCTTGTCAGAAAATAGATAGGCGCATTTTTTATATCCTTCAACTCAAGTTCTAAATATTTTTTAGGATGACCACTTTCAATCCAGTTGGAAATTACTCTAATAGCTTCTTCTCTTCTGTTTTCTGGAACTGTAATATTTTCTATTCTATATCCCAAAACCTCTTCTTCCTTTAGACCAAAAATATTTTCACAACCTTTGTTCCAAAAAATTATTTCTCTATCCTCATTGTACCCATGTGCGGCAACTAGTTCATCATCTCTTAATGAACCTTCTAAGTTTTTATATCTCCATATACCACTATTAACTTTTTTGTTTTTGAAAAAACTTATTATTATAAACATTGTAGTAAGTGTTATTAGCATGGAAAAAACTATAACTGTTGTATTTGGGTATGAATCAAAAATAGGCGCAGTAGTTGTTTTAAAAAATAACCCAGCAACAACCATAATAAAAAATTGAATGCCTGTAAATAATAAAGTATATCTCCAAAAATTATTTACCATTTTCTACCTCATTCAATGCGTCTGTTAATGAAACTGAGGTTGCTGGCTTTGAAATAACTTTACTTGCTCCAACATCTTTCAATCTATCAAATTCTTCTCCCGCTGTTGCCGCTGTTACGGCAATGATGGGAATATATTTGTTGTACTTCCTTATTTCTGATATCAATTGCTCTCCATTCATTTCTGGCATAAAATAATCAGTGATTATAATGTCATATTTTGATTGCGAATATGCCTCCAAAGCTATCAAACCATTCATACAAGAAGTTACTTTAGCTCCCATTTTTTCAAGAATTTTAGTGGTCATCAAAGATATGGAAGGATTGTCCTCAACAAAAAGAACTTCTTTACCTTTCCAAGATACTGATTTTGATTTAACTTTTAAATCGCTTTGTATAAATATGTCTTCATATACTGGTTCATCTAAAATAAGATTTATAGAAAAAGATGTTCCCTTTCCAACCTCAGAATTAATACTCAATTCTCCATCCATTACATCTACCAACTCACTTACTATAAACAAGCCCAAACCAGTATTAGAATTATTGCTTATGTCCCTACTATAAAAAGCATCAAAGATTTTATCATGAAGATGTTTTGGGATACCCACGCCATTATCAGTGAAAGTTATATTTAAATGAACTTTTGAATTTGAAATTTCCTGCCCATATAATGAAATTTTAAGTTTGGAGGCACTAGAATGTCGTATAGCGTTTTTGACCATATTGAGGCTAATTTGCGTAAGTGCTCTGGATGCTATCATAAATTTATTTCCAGCAACGTCATTATAATTTACTTCTATGTCCAACCCAACTTGCTGAGCTTCTTTGCTTAAAGTATTTGCTACTCTTTTTAAAATCTGTGCTGGATAATCAGTTGTTATTGAATATTCTTTAACAGTGTCTTTGGTAGCAACAATACGCATATCGTCAAGCACTGCCAGAGTGTGTATTAATTCAGTTTTGGAGGATGACAATAACTCTTTAAGTTCATCCGAACAATCTTTGTCTTTGGCTTCTTCTATAATTTCATCCATCATCATAGAGATTGCGGCTATTGGAGTCCTAAGTTCATGTCCTATTATTGAGAACATATAGTCTTGTTGTGTTTTCTTTTCTTCTAAATGATTATAAGCAACAATTGTTTCCTGCCTCTTAGTAGCAGAACTTCTAACCAAATAATATGTTATCCAAGATATTGATAAGGAATTAAAATAAGCCAGAACGATAGCTGAAAACTCTGACAAATCCAAATAAGATTTTCTTAAATCTTGTCCATCTATTAATACTATTTCTTTAACAAAAACAAAATTTTCATTTAAATACCAATAAAAAGATAGTAATGAAACAAACACTATAGTAGTGTAATAGAACACCATTTTCCATGATGCTATCATGGTTAGTAATGATGCCGATATTATTAACAATCCCGCGTTTGCCAATGATAATGACTGAAAAATAGAGATAAAAGGTATCATCGTATAGCAAATAACCAAAATTGAAATCCAGCCAGTTAATTTCCTTTTGTAGTATGAATGAAAACTAGACAAATATATGGCAATAATCATGAAAGTATATACATAGTATCTAAAATCATCTGCGGGTAAATCATAATTCCTAGCTAAGTACAGCCATACAAGATAGGGAAATGTAGCAATAAAAGTTGTTAATATTGGTGTTAGAGTGGATAGATATGAAAAATCATCTCTTGATATCTTAATATCATCGGCATATTGTCGTAACCTATATTCATTCCTAAGACTCTCTATAGCCAATAAGTTATTAGTAAGACGAGAATTTAGTATAATAGGAATGATTAATAGAGATACAACAACAGAAGCAATCATACCTCCCCAATATAATTCACCAAGAATCAAAAATTCAAGAAAAAATGATATAACAAAAGTTATAGAGGCAAAAAATGTTGTTATTAAAATATTATTACTTATTCTAAATTTTTTGGGGAGTAATCTATTCATAGTAAGCCTTTACTTTATTCCCCTAAACTGGAGAATGGATTAATGACGCACAAGTCACATTCGTCTCTATATATATAAATTTATTTTATATTGAGGTTCATCATATACGCATTCTTTTCCATTCTTAGAATATAAGATTATAGGTTCTCTTGAGTATTTTGTTTGATTGGATAAAGAAGATATTGGTTCAATAGGTTGAACCGAGTAAAGGGAAGAATAATTAAACTCTTCCCTACCATTTATTGATGATAATAAATCTTGCCAAATTCTAATCATAACATTAGAATAGGTAACTCATTACGGATTCATAAACAAAATCAGAATTTTCATTTATAGCATCCAACTGTTCATCAGTAGCATAAACACCGTCAATTTCAGCTTCTTCAATGAAGGCATCACAAAATTCTGGATAATCCGACATGTTGATATCACCTATTGATAAAACTTCTACTTTTGAAAAATCAATATTCATAATATACCTCTTAATTAATATAGCTTTCTGCTTTGCTAATAAAGTCCACCTTATACTTCTTCCACACTAAAATTAAAACCATGTCTGCGACCTTCTTTCTCTGCTTCCGCACGAGTGGCAAAGGTTTCCTGAAGGAAGTAACCAAAATTAGTAAGGTAAACTTTAAACATTTTTCTTTCCTCTCATCAACTTACCTATACAGTATAAGTCATGTTTAGAAGAAAGTCAACACTTTTTTTAAATTATTTTTAATTTTATTCGTGTTTGTGTAGCAAATAGAGTATATCATCCACCATTCCAGAAATAATCATTATGCTTGTATCTGGCTCAATAATTGAAATTTCTTTTATAATTTTATCTTTGGAATAACCTTCCTGAGTCATGCGAATAATCTGGAACACTGTTTTCTTATTATTTTTCATAATATTCCTTATTAATCAAATTTTTTTTAGAATATCCAATAAATTTTTTTCTTGCTCATCCAACAGGTGAAGAGTTTTTATTCTTGTACCACTTGACAATTGTTGATGTGACAGAATTTTTCTAAATTCCAAACAAGATTTGAGTATATCGTAGAAATATTTGTTTCTTTTTATTCTTCTCAAATCTGCACATGTTATTTTTTTCATTTCTTAAATACTTTTCAATTAACTCCATCTCATGTTTCATTTGAAAAATCTCTAAGAATTTCAACTTCGTTATTTTCTAAGTTTTTTCTCGTTATTCTACCTGTAACCATGCAGTAGCAGTAATGGTACCAGCGATTTTTTGAAATTAATATTTCTCTAGTCATGTTTAATCCTTATTAGTGGGAACTAGTCTTCCTTTTATGAATTCAAAAATTACATAATCGGAACTTGATTTTGGGTCGAAACGACCACCTTTTACATATACATCATTATCAAACTTAATTGTTTCATCTTTGGACCTAGAATAATAATAATTTCCATCATCACCGACTATAGCTCTAAAGTTATAATTAACTATATCATCTGCTGTGAATATATCAGTGATTTCGTCATTACTTGCACATTTTATGCCAATATAGTCCATTCCATGATAGAAAATATCCAAAGGCTCTGGGCAGTCTAACAACTCCGTTGTACATACATAATTTAAGTGACTATATCCTAGCTTTTCCAAGCGAAATAACAGTCTAGATGGATGTACAACGGGGTTATGTACTAAATTAAATGCACTTATAGAAATCAACACTTATTCCTTAAATAGATGGTTGTATGTTTCCTGCTTTATAGTCTGTCCCATGAGTAACCAAACAACCCATGTCTTGCGATTCATTAAACAATGAAATTGTCCATGAGTTTGTTAGTGGATTTATACTCACAATGGAGAATACTTCATCACCATTTTGAGAGGTAGTATTGCCCATAAAAGCAACAGTCTGACCAACATTTTTTAGTGCCTCCACGATTTCAGAAGAACTACCACAAATCATTGGCAAATCGACTCTTACTGGTCCTCTTTCTTGTTCTTGTGGTTTTTGTGTTTCTTGCGGTATTTGTGACTGTTTCGGTTGAGGAGATTCTGCGGAGAAAGTTTGAGATGGGAGCACTGCTAGGGATAGTGCCAAAAGTATTTTTTTCATATTGTATGCCTCTTTTAGGGAACACCCGAAGAGGCTATCTATAGCCTCTTATTTTAAATGTTCCGTTTTTTATCCTATCGGCAATTTGCTCTAAGGATTCATTTGGATACTCATGTCGATAAGTTCTTGCTATTTGATAGTAAGCACTTTTTTCCATAAATCGTATCATAGAATAGTACAATCTTTTTAGAATCCTTTTCATATGCTTCCACCTCTTCCAAATGTTTGCCAAGGGGCTTCGCCTCTTGATATCATCTGCTGTCTTCTTTCAAGTTCTTGGAGATTTTCCGATTTAGAAAGCCATAGCTCAGCTAGTGTCATTTTGGATTTTTTGGATTCATTTGTCCCTATCAGTCTAAGAATTTTTTCTATTATTTTCATTTGTACACCTCGTTTTCTGTGTGTGTGTTGGTATACAAATATTTATCTGATTATACTAAAGTTTTATCATTTTTATTCATGATGATTTCTAATATTTAGCATTATTAAAATTCATGTAAAAAGACCTAGCGTAATGCTAGGTCTTTGATTATTTTACAGATTATCCATGAGATTCTGTGGACTAGATTCACCGTATGGGTCTTCTGGGCAATTGTCCATGAAGCCCGGTTCCTCAAACCATTTTTCAATAACTCCATCATTTACGACTGCGGCATATCGCCAAGAACGGAAGCCAAAGCCTAGATTGTCTTTATTGACCAACATTCCCATTTTGCGGGTAAACTCACCCGAACCATCAGGGATAACCTTAACATTTGTTAGACCGCCTTCTACAACGCTCTGCGCCCATTTATTCATAACAAATGAATCATTTACCGACAAACAGTAAATTTCATCAATTCCTTTCTCACGAAACTCTGGAGCGAGTCGTTCAAAATCTGGTAGCTGATAAGTTGAGCATGTTGGTGTGAAAGCTCCCGGTAGACTGAAAAGAATAACTCGTTTACCAGCAAACAGGTCTGCTGTTGTTACATCTTTCCATACAAAATTCCCAAGCTCTTTTGAACCACCCCAGCCAGCAGATGTTTTATCACTACCTTCGCGGTTGCGTGTTTTAAAAGTTACTTCTGGAAGTTTATCTCCAACTTTGTTCATCATCGTTTAATTACCTCTTAGTTTATTACAGAACAGTATCGTTTAGCAACCCAGTTGGATTTTCCACCATAGGTTACTTCTTTTCCAATTACTTCATTTTGAAATGACAGAAGAAGCATTCCACATTCTTCTTCCATAACCTTTGCCATTGTTATACAATTATCATTTGATACAAGAACTAAATGACCAACCCAGTTTACTTCATTTGTGTCAATCATACTAGTTCCACCCTTACACCCAATTCAAATATGAATTCTTCGTCTGCTTCTTTCCATCCATTTTTCCAAATATAATTTTGGAATTCTTCTGGATTTTCACCAAGGTTCCCACCCCAATCATCAACGATATCCGAAAGACGAATAGCAGATGCGGTTGAAGGAACCACTGTTAAATTAAATTTCGGTTTCAAAGAATCTTTTGTTTCCACAATAGACCATTCTTTAAATTCAGAAACTTCAATATAGCTGTTAAGACTTTGAGTTGCTTCTTTGATGATATTGGCTTCTTCTGGAGAATTTATTCGGATTTCAACTGTAGCAGTTTTCCATACATTAGTCACACATAGCCAACCAACAGAACCATCATTTAGAGTTTTAGTCAACCACTCGCGTTCAAGTGTAGAATAGTCATGTAAGCTTCTCATGAAGACCACATCGCCAATTTTAAAGTCTCTTGTACTAACACTTTTCATAAGAATAACCCGTTTATTATTTCATAGAGAGTCCATCCAAAGAGTAGAGTTCCAATAATCCAGCCCACTATATACAGCAATGTATCTTCATTAGTTTTTTTCATCAAAGACACCACTTTTTATAGAATCTCGTATAACATACAAGGCTGATAGAAGAAATATAGTGCCAGCGCAAAGAAATTCCATTTCATCCAATGACATTATGTTCTCCACTCATCCATTCGTTTTTCATGAAGACCATCCTTGATAGCAGAGACAGAAACAGCCACACCAAAGACAGAAAGAATGCCAGCAATAGTAATCAAAGTACCAACAGAGTCAGTTCCAAGGCGCATGATAACCAAGCTTACGATTATAGCCATAGAAACAATAAGTACCAGAGTAGGTTTCCATATGTATTTCATGATATCTCTCCAATTTCAATTTATACTATTAGTTTACAGGAATGATTCTTGAATGTCAAGCTTTATTTACATTTTATTGGCATTTTATTTTCATCAAGAATCAAAGATTTGGCAATCAAAACATAGTTATCATTAAAGTACAATTTATGGAGGTATGTATCCTCACACACAATTTTCACAAAATAAGTTTGAGCCTGAGAGACATATATAGTATTTTTTGGAGTTTCAGCAAATGCTAGAGCAAATGACATAATAAAGAGCGGAACACTTAGAATTGAAAGGATATGTTTTGTGGTCACTTCACTCACCATAGGATTATTTACTACCCTATAATTATAGCAGTTCCTTTCACATTGTCAAGACTTTTTATCGCTTAAATTAAACTTCTGTGGCTCCACTGCGCCTGATTACAAAATCTTCAGTGTATATTCCAATGCGAGTGCCAGAGTATCGGAACCCATCAATATCAAATCCCCTTCCAGCGCGATATGTGCCAGCGAGACATGCTCTATATTGTGGAGCCTCCAATGCTTTAGTGTCTCCATTGTGAACCAAATGGTCATTGAAGTCCAGAACAAATAAATTTTCCTTACTTCTGTGTGGAGTGATTGAAGCGGCACCCTGTCCTATGATTGTCACATTGTCCAAACCAAAACTTTTCCCATAGTCATGCCCAAACCCAGCAAGCCCTATGAGTGTGCTATCTTTAATATAGTGATACATCGGCATTTTAAGTTTATCATTTTCAATATTCTGGGCGACATTTCTTAGAAACTGCTCAACTTCTGGATGTTTACTGATTCTCTTCCCTGCCTTATCAGTGACACCTCCATATTGTTGGAATGCTTTCGCACCACCAGCCTTCTTATGAGAGACGAAAATCTCATCGCCTTTTGATGAAGTGATTGTGAAGTCAGCTTTTGCTTCTCTCCCCAAAACCTTCTCTGTTACATTCCTAGCACCTGTGATTCCTGAATACACCACTCTTCTGGGGTCACCCTTAATCGTCAAATCAAACGGTCCCACTTGCTTCACAATTTTCTTTATGATGGAATCAAGGTTTTCCAATGCAATCGCTTCTTCTTTTAAAACATCCGTAGAGGTAGGCTTACGAATTTTATTGATGGGAACCAATCCCTTCTTATTCTTATAGGTCACTTGAGCATAGACAGTTTTGTCAATCGTCTTGGTCTTGTTATCAGTCAACTTAACGACTTCTTTCTGTTTCAGATTCCCTAGGATTTTCTCACCCTTAGAATCCATGAATACAGCTTCCATCTTATTCTCAATAAGTAGGTTAAGTTCTTTCCATTTATTATTACTTGATATGTACTTATCCCAAGCACTCTGCCCACTTGTTGTCTTTCCTGATAGAGTCGCCATCTCTCACCTTTTTAAAGTCTGTTAAATACTTATTTATCTATATTCAACGCTCTTCAAGATTTAAGCTTTTTTAACCTAACATCAATTTTTTCAGTCTAAGTCTTCATCTTGTAACCTATAAACCCGATACCAGTAATTCTCAAGTGTGACCTCACAACGATATAAAGCTTGTCTCATGCGTTCATCATTGGAAAGTCTGGTCTCTTTTCTGAGTTCATATAAGTGTTTCTCTTTGAAGTCTTCAAGACTCTCACACCTATCAAATAACTCAGTAACCTTCTTTAAGCCCAAGGGTCTGCCTCCTTGTTTTCAAATAGCTGTTGTACTTCTGATAGTGAACCTTTTACGGTTAGCACATCACCGTTTACAAGATGGATTGAAGAAACTGTGAGTTCTCCTTTATCGAAGATTGAAGTGTTTGCGCCCTCTCGGATGTAGGCTATGTTGGGTTTGTGGATAAGAACCTTTGAGGTTCCGTCTTTCAGTGTGAATGAAAGTAGTTCGCTGGATTTCATACTCTGATATTCCATATTAATAAAAAGGAGTTTCCTCAATTTTTCCCGCCAAAAAATTTTTTGGGAAGTGGTGTTTCTGGAACACCAAAGTTATTTAGTAGAGGAGAGAATTATAAAAAGGGTGTTCGTCAAATTTTCTGCCAAAAAATTTTTTGAGAAGTAGGTAAGGAGGAAACTGGGAGGATTCTCGGAGGGGAGGAAACTTGGAGGATTCTTGGAGGGGAGGAAACTGGGAGGATTCTTGGAGGGGTCTGGAGGAGTCTGGAGGAAAAAGGGTTTCTGGAGAGGTTCACCCAACCAGTTAAACCCCCCACTTATTGAGGGTACCCCGAAACCCCATTTAATGTCGATAATGCCTAGCCCATATATGAATTTATTTCATACACTTCAAGTACCCTTCAAGTACCACACAATTTACTCTTTGTCAAGTCAATTTTAATTTTTCTCTGAGAATTTCCAGTAGTCCATGAGTCCCCAGCCGACTACCACAAAGAAAACTCCAAGTAAAGCGAATTCTATTTCACGATGCCAGATTGTTCCAAAATTAACGATAGATTCAATCATCTAAGTATCCTCACAGAGTCATCATTTTTCCACGGACTGCCTTGTAACCTTCACCACTCTCAAGGTCACGAAGTACCTTTACACCTTTATTATAGGCTACTTCTACTTTTGTGTCAAGTTCGAAGCCATCTTTGTTAAGATTGACAGCAAGAATTGAGAATTTCTCAAGTTTTGCCTTAGCGCCTCGCAATACTTCCCCTAGAGTGTATACTTCAAAGCTCATTTCGTCAATTTCAGCATCTTTAAGCTTACGCTCGGTAACACTTATGAGTTCTCCTAGGGATACAGAAGAGATTGCGCCAAAATCAATAACTGCGCTAGTGAAACCTTCAGAATTTGTCATTGTTGAAAACATAAATCACCTCTCAATTAACTATATGGTAAGTATAGATGAAGATTTCTTAGAAGTCAAGCATTATTTTCAGTATTTTCAGTATTTTCTTCAGTATTACTATGCAAACGAGACCTCATTCCAAAAGTTGGTGGGTGTAAGTGCTTTTTTACAAGGGTTGACTCCGTAACCCCCCTATCATTCCTATCCTTTATAGATTTCATGTATGAATCAAGGGGTTCTATTAATTTAGATGGAGGAACTGAGGTATTATTGAAAGCTTTAGAGAGATTGAGAATTCGTTCCCTGCGCTCTAATCTTAAGGGATTCAGCAGATTTGTTAAATTTTTCCATCCATTGAGAGCATATACTGAATCTACATAATCCTTAAGCATATGGGGATTCTTATCAGACCATCTACGATATACCTGTAGTAATACCTCATTGTAGTTATCAGCGGTTGCTATATTCATAATGTAATAAATGACTTTCTTTTCAAACATAGTAAAATTCTCAACTTAGACCTTTAAAGTTCCCCATAGAGTTTCAACAATGGGCGCTGAGTCTTCGATATTGTCCTTTTCGTATAAATCAAGTATTTTCTTTTTCGCTGTAGCTATCTTTATCAGTTTCTCAAGTTCTTCACTAGAAGCATTATCGCGTATTTCATTGAAAACTTTGGTGTCCATATCCGTGTCCTTTCTCAAATTGCCATCCTTGGCTATTTATTCAATTACTTCAAGTAGTTAGGACCAGTCCAATTAATTCGGTAACCACCATCAAGGATGTTTCCACGAGCCGCATTTCGTGCTGGAGCACTCCAAGAAGCCGCTTTGAGGATATCGCCCTTACGGAACTTCTTGTCATCTTCTTTCATGATGAAGCCCCAAACAGAGCGGTCAGTGATAACTTTAATGTATTTGCGACCTTCTTCAATTTCAAGATTTTCTACGAAACGCTCAAACATTTCGTCACGAATACGGTCACGAGTTTCGGTAGAAGAAGCATCACGAGCAAGGCGACCATTGAAGGTAGCGTAGTCAGCAATGATAGCTTCTTTCAAGGCAACAAGGGCATCAGTCATAGAAGTAGTAGTCATATCAGTTCTCTCTCAATTCGTTACGTAGTTATTATATAATCGCTGGATTTAAATATCAACACTTATTTTCAACTTTTTGCGATTATTTGATACCGATTTGCTATAAGCTTATAACTGAAAAGTATAAGAAGAATCATAGACGAAACTCTACATTCTTCTCATAGAGTTTCTTAGCAGACAAGATTTCGAGGTTTCCTTCAGAATCCTCTATGTAAAGACGAATATCTGGAATTGCACCATAACCAACATGAGTTTCTTTCACTTTGCCATATCCAACAACCTCAGTTGCTCGGAAAGCATTATTCATGAACTGCTCAAACTTACTGTCAATATTAGTCATTTTCAATATCCTCTATTAGTCCAATCGGCTTTCTGCAAAAGTCTCAAAACCAGCTTCATTGAAGATTTCAGCCATCACACGAGCCGCCACTTCATTCGCATCAATAGACTGCGTAGGTGCTGGTGACCACACATGGAATCGACCACGGTAATCCTTACGAACTCCAACTTCTTTGAGCATCTTGCCAATCTTAGAGCGCCCATCAATCTTCTTACCGTTGTAACGCTCAAGGGTTACCCAAGCAAAACCACACATAGTATCAAGACCACCTTCAGCAAGGTATCGCTCAGAGGCTTCAACACCTCTCTTATTAGCCTGATTCAAAAGAAAGTTCAACTGTGGATATGTAATCATGGGATTCCCCTCTCAATTAACTATACCTATATTCTAGAGGAACTTTTAACAATTGTCAACCCCTTTCATATAAATATTTCATTATTAAAGGAGGTTTAACATGAAACTATTTCAAGATTTCGTAACAGAAGCAAATTCAAGTTGGTTAGGTGAAGAAGAAGGTTGCTGGGATGGCTACCATCTAGGAACCCCTAAGACAAAGATGAAGAATGGAAAGAGAGTCCCTAACTGTGTTCCTATCACTGAAGATGATATCACTGAAGAACAGGAAAACCAGACTCTCAATAAACCTTTCAGGCTCCCTTCTGGCTCAAACAAGAAGTTTGGTGTCTATGTGAAGAATGACAAAGGGAACATTGTCAAGGTAACCTTTGGAGACCCTAACATGGAAATCAAAAGAGACAATGATGAAAGAAGAAAAGCCTTCCGAGCAAGACATGGATGCGATGACAATCCGGGTCCTAAATGGAAAGCTAAGTATTGGTCATGTAAGATGTGGGAAAAAGGAAAGTCTGTTAGTGACTATACCAGCTAACTCTTTGATTACAATAGAGAATCCATCAATTCCTTAGCTTTCATAAACTCAACATATTCAGCATACAAGGACTCTTCAAGTTTCCTTGCTTCCTTCTCCCAAGGGTAGTTAGTGTAGTCATCACCATTCCACTTTCTACCCTTCCATACCTTTTCCTTATAGCCTAACCTTAGTTCCCCTTTGAGATACTGCTTAACATGTACCATCTCATGAAGGAGAGTCATAATGGTATTCTTTAAACTCATGTTATCCTTGAGAGTAATCACAAAGTACTTATTGGCATACTGTTCAGCATACCCATACTCCCAACGACCCATTGATTCGTACTCAACATCAATAGTGAACTTCTTGAACTTTGGAAACAACTTAGCAATAGCAAAGGCTACTACTGAAACAGTCATCTCTTCTTTGTCTTTAAGGTTACAAGTAATAATCATTGGTTTATTCCTTAATCATCCACTACACAGACAGAATACCACTTTGTCAAGTCACTGTCAAGTCATAGAGGAAAAAAGTTTGAAATCATCAAATCCTCATAGGGAAAACGAAACCCCTTTTTGCGTTTCAGAGCTTGAATCGACAATTCCGCAATTTTCAAGGATTCTCTAACTTCTTCGAAATCCTCAATATTTCCCGATTTTAGGCAAAATGACCATTTTTCGGGATTTTCAAGCATTTTCAAGGATTCCACAAAATGTCGAAATTTGCGTTTAAAGTACCTAAATCATTAATTCCCCCTAGGGAAAACGAAGCTTTTGAAACTTGACAGAAACCACCAATATGCTATATAATATTATGTATACTAAACTGGGAGAATTTAAATGAGAATATTTTATATTGACGAAAGAGACCAGGATTCATATGATGCTATCTCTGAAATCGGCAATGTCGTTCATACCTTCAAATATCAACTTTTAGACCTTGACCCAGTAGAACTCCATAAAAGACTGTATGCCGAATACCTTAGAGTATGTGGACCCGAATTCAAGCATAAACCTACAGTAGTCATAGGTTCTGGCTTTGGAGGGCTTCTAGCGTTGAAACTCGCAAGAATGTATTCGGTTCCTGCTGTATCCTTGAATCCAATTCTAGATGAACGAGCACTTCATGCTCTAGGAATCCATACGGTTCCCGACTTAGCGGATGGTAGAGCACTCATTTTATGCAATACCTTTGAAATGAACTTAGATGACCTCCACCATGCACATTCCCTAGCATTTCATAACACACTAGATGTTGTACAGTATTACTCAGAGAAACCTGAAATGAGTCTCCTAGGCGGCTCTACAGGCTTCATCTCAGCTTTCGTTGAAGGAACCATAGAAGAAGAAAAACAGAGATTCAATGAGGACGATGAAGACAATCAATAAATCCCTTCAGAGTACTTGAAAATTACTCATTTTGACCGCTGGCGCGAATTCTCAAAATTGCCCTCTCAGAGCCTATATGAACAATTCTCCATAGGGAAAACGAAGCCTTCTCAGTCCCAAGACAGACCTTCGCGCCATTCCCAAGTATTCTCTACTGTATTCACTTCATGCCAGCATCCATCCTTGAAAATCGGGCGATTGTGAAGCATTGCTTTATTCGCTATCACCATAGCGATACCCTCATCAGCTAGGTATTCATCCACAAACTCTTCGTTATTACGGTATCCTAGGATATCATTAGAGGTTACTGTCAGTGTGTCTCCGTAGGCGCAAAAGCGGTAATTCATGAGTTTTTTCCTCTCTTTTCACTCTATATTGATAGTATACCCTATTTTGAGCAAAAGTCAAGCTTTTTTGTGAAATTCTTCATGAATTTTAGTAATAATCGTGTTTTTAGACTATTTTCTCATAAAAACTGCGAGTTTTAGTCTAAAATAATCTAAAAGACACAATAATGTCCATTTTTTCACTATTTTCCCCTTTTTGGACACTGGAATATCCAAAAAGTAAACTGCGGTATCCTGAAATCAGTTATGAAAATATTTCATATTTCTTTGAGGCTCCCTTACGGGACTTAGAGTAGCCTTGGAGCATACTCAAAGCACTTTGTCAAGTGCTTTCCGCAGTTTCATCATGAAAAGAAATCATCAAGGTCGTCCATGTGTTCCTCAATCAAATCCGGGAGGTACCTCTCGCCCTTGTCAGGGTCATCATCTCGGAGTACTGAGCGTAAATCTTGAGGGTTACGGTGGTACCCATGGCGGTTAAGCCAAGAGGCTAATTTGGTACCCATATCGCGAAGCGGAGCCTCTATCCCAAACTTAGAGCAAGCTAGAAGTACACTAGCACCCGTAACACCTAATTCATTGGCGAGTCCGTATACAGTTAAATTTTTAGCATCAATGGCTCTTAATTTTTTTACATTTCGAGGTTTTCCCCACGGACCCTTTCCAGTACCCTGAAAGTTACACCACACACTACAATACGAGCGTCTTCTAATATAATCATCGAACACATCTTCCTTCTTACAGAAATGACACTCTCTCTTTATTACCTTGAAGTCATTACCCAATACTTTAACATATAACGGTTTCTTATAGTATACCCATATACTCTTAACTGAATACCTTCCCTTATGCTTTCTTTTTGATTTAACATACTCTAAGGTAATTTCATGAGGTTCTGGTACTTCCTCTGTATCCTTTACTTTCCTTACTTCTCTTATCAGTCTATGCTTTTCTCTTAATGAGTTTGTCGTCAATGTACTAAGTTCATCTAGCTCTTCTTCTAATGATTTTTTCTTAAAATTTTCTTCCTTTTTTTTCTCTGAAATTTGGGAAAATCTACTATTTATTTCTTGAAAAGTGGTCGGATTTCCTTGATGTTTTGCGTAAGACAAATTCTTAAGTCTTGCTTGTTCCGCTTTTAACGAGCACCAATACATCTCTGTTTCCTCAAAAGGGAGGTATTGAATATAGGTTGAGTGAGTCGTATCATAGTAAATCTTGACACCTTCTAGGCGCTTTGACTTCTCTATGATTCGTCTGATATCATCCTTTTGTTGTCTCTTTGAAAGCTTGCGCTTGAAGAGTTTGTCAGTCCTTTGTATTCTTTCTTTTCGTTTCTTTTGAACGGCTGGGTCTTTTCTTCTCTCTTCTGCGTTCTGTCTGCGCGTCTGAGAGCGTTTTGCGATTGCTTCAGGTGTGAATGCGGCTTCAGGCATCTTTGGTGTGAGACCCTTTTTGCGCCTTTCTTCAGCGCGTTTTCTTGCCGCTTCTTTGCGTTCCTCTTCGGTTGCGTATTTTCTCTTTGGGGGTCTTTTCTTTGCCCGGGCGTTTTCGTAGTCTCTTCGCATCTTAAGAAGCTTTGGATAGTCTTTGAGTTCAGACATTCTTGCGCTTTTCCACCACTTGGATGGTTTGCGAGGAGTCTTGTGGTATTCTGGAAAGTTCTTGGAGGCATAGCGTTGTTCTAGAGTTGATTCCCAATGCCCTGTAATCTCGGACACTTCTCTTAACGACTTAGCCTTACCTCCGGGGAAATGCCACCAATAGCTTGCCATAAGGAAATTCCTTATTGATAAACGATAGCAACTGAATGAATTCGAGTGAATTCATTATTCTCTACTTTTGTTGTTTGTGATGTGAAGGAAATATCAATGGAGTCATCTTCTATTGACATTTCCAATTTGCGCTCTATGAATTCCTTGACAGCTTGTTCCACATCCTTGTGGGACAACTCACATCTTACTGAAGCCTCAGATACTTTCATTCCTCAATCACCTCATCATTGACTACATCAAAATCGGCTTCTGGTAAATCTTCATGTGCTTCTACAATCTCTTCGCCAACTGTAACCTCAAATGGCTTGCGAACAGTGACATAGGATTCTGAGAATTTCCAACCATCATCTTCTAGAAGCTTTTCGAAATCCTCTTCTGTTTCTCCTTGGAATGCTTTTGTGTATTTGCGTGAACGAATGTTATAGAGTTCATCCGTAACCTTATCCATTGAATGAACAGCTACAGATACAGCATCTTTTCGTTCTGTGATTTCTTCAAAAGTTCCCAAGTCACCCACATCAAGAATATAAGGCATATCAGTGTATTCTGGGATAACTGAATCAGGGAATGGCGATACCAATACAGCAGAATCTTTATAAGTCACTTTGATTGACATTCTTTCTTTATTGTCTTTTTGGTATACGGAAATTGACGTTAGTTCGCCAACATTTCCATCTTCACTTTTTGTTTCAATCATTAGTTGTTTCATATTTCACCTCAATTATTATACAGCGTGTATTTCAATATCGTATCGTACTTCTTCCCAACCTCTATCCAAAAGTTCGTTAAATGGATTATCAGAGGTTTTCCAAATTTCCTTAAATGAAGACACAACAGTATTTACTGTTTCATCTGTAGCATCTAAGGGATAGGACCATATATATCTTGTCGCAAGTTCATCTTCCAGAAACATTACTCTGAAGTCAGGCAATTCAGAGATAACTAT
>Ga0102948_1000109_pt1 | contig 29484 bp, 50 predicted proteins | sample SalPonA_A_H2O_MG_FD_78211 | JGI IMG/M metagenome (GOLD analysis project Ga0102948, IMG submission 78211) | Water microbial communities from South San Francisco under conditions of wetland restoration - Salt Pond MetaG R2A_A_H2O_MG | ecosystem: Environmental > Aquatic > Non-marine Saline and... | reverse complement strand
TTACATGTTTTACAAAAATATGCTTCTGCTCCATTAAAATCTTGTTTCTCTGTGTGTAGTTCTTTGCATACTGGACACAATGAACCATTTGGTCTTACAATGTCACTTCCTTTAATGTCAGGTGATGGATACATATTTATTTCTCCCATGGCTTACCAAAATTCCAAGATTTGATATTTCCACAAATTGCTTTTAGCTCTTTGGCAGAAGGAAATCTTTCTTTTGGCTTAAACAAGTGATTGTTAAAAAAGAAATCTTTTGTTACAGTGTCTTCGTTTTTCACTTCATCATAAGATATATATTCGTTTTGAACTAACCAGTTCCATGTTGCCGCAAGATATGGATGGTATTCATCATATCTTTCTTGTATTGAATCTTCATTTTTTACAATATGAATACCACTTTCAACTGAGCATAGGTATTCTGGTCTTACAAATACCCATGGTGGGCAATTTAAATCTAAGTTAAGTTGTTTAGGTTCAACGAAGTCGTTATCTTCTTTTTGAACTAATTCTATATTATCCACCTTTGATATCTTCCTTATATGAGATTCCATGGAGAATTCCAGCTTTTAGTATTTTTACTATGTTTGATTGTGAGTATCTGTTTATGAGTAGAAGTATTACAGTTGGTAGTACTAGTGTGGTGTCTGTGAAGTTTGTTTCTAACATTTGTAAAATCAAAATACCAATTGCTAGTGAGGATATGAATTTAGTAGTATTCCATAGTTTAATATCTCTTCGCATTTGGAATATTAAAAGTTGTTTGGAGTTTTCAGTCATCGCTTATCTCCTTTTTGCTGTAGAAATCTATAAATTTATCAATAGTCTGTTTACATGATTTTAAGGTAGGGGCGGTTCTCCACAGCCCAGTTCTGGCATCTTTATATGACCATATAATTTTTTTGCCATTTGTCCTACCATCCCATTTTCCTTTCTTAATGAAATGTCCACGGTAATGATAAGTTCCATCTGGATTTCGTTTTTCTTTATATTTTGCCATAGTAGCTATTGGTTTAAATTATCTTGAATGGAATCAATCCATTCTTTACATTTTTTAAGAGTCTTAGCTGTATATGTAGTACCAGATTTATCCGCAAATGCCCACATTTCGGCTTTGTTTAGAAGAATCTTGGTTTTCTTTATTTCATAATCTCTATATTCATAGAGACCACTGCCTAGTTTCTTTTGTTTGTATTCCATAATTTTTCCAGTTATAGCATCCAGCGATATATGCCGAACATGTTGATAAAAGCAAATAATACCTGCATCATTAGCAGTCCATGTAAGCCTTTTCTAATTGAAAGTGCTATCAGAAGCACAGATGAGATAAAAAAGCAAATAAATCCATATTGGGATATATCAGTATTTATGCTTACAAGAATCGCGCCAACTATTCCAAATGCGGCTCCTAGGTATTCTGTTATTAAATCTATTTTGTTCATATTTTACTCCATTTACCCAATAATCATAGCAGATAAATGGAGCACAGTCAATATATATTTAATAAAATATGGGATTAAATCCTACAAAGGAGATAAGTGTCATAAGAATACACCATATGCCGAGAACAGTGTAGTAATCTCGGAATCGTGTTCCAAAATACATTCTGCCGATATGTGTACATTTGTGAGTGGGAGATAGTAGGTAACCAGCATAATCAATAACCACAAACCAAGTTAGCCATTCAACTCCATAGATAGTCGCCAAGAGAGCGACAATACCAGCATATTTAGATGATGAACCCATGGCAAAGCTCGCTAAGAAAGCAACACTGGATATTGTAATAAAGCCAACTGGGGTAGTGATATCAAAAGCACCGTTCTCTATAAATGCATGAATATCGCCATCATACAGTTTGATGTAATTTCCAAGGGCGATTACAATAGCCAGAAGCCCGACCAGTTTCCAATTAACGAATTCCAACCAACACCGAGGACAATAAGTTTGAGATTTTATGATATAATAAATAGCCAACAAACCAAATACCAGATGACCCTGAAACCCCGCAATTAAAAATCCAATACCGACAAAAACAGGCAATGAACCACTTGTGAATCTTAGCCAATCAATATGCTTATCAGAAGTGTTAATTTGAATATCTTTTTCAGTCAATTTTCCGAAAATATACCAGACAACATATCCTAAAGAAATTACAATTAGGGGTAGCATGTATTGAAGGATTTCCAAATATGTCAAGGACAGTACAGCCATTGGTATTATTATTGTTTTTTCCAATGGAGAAAATAGATAATAAATGTGAGTTGACAAATAATCTATAATTCCAAATTTCGACCTTGATTTCCTTGAGCATGTGTCACCATTATCTATCGGAGCAATCGTATCAAGTAGTCCAGCAGAAACTGTGACCCTTCCGGGTATGGGGAGTATTCCACCAAATAAACTAACAAGCGCCACTACTGCCCGTTTAGATGGAACAAATTTAATTAGGATATTTACGAAATCTACAAAATATTCATTTTCTTTGATTATTCCTACGATAATCATTACGAAAATTAAGTAGAATAGATAATTTTGTCCTTGCAAGAGAACTTCTGTCATGATGACTCCTTTGTACATGATAAATAGTTTTAGTGTTATGAACCAGTATAGTCTATATCCCCCATCTTGTCAAATTATAAATAGTCTATAAATGTTCGAATTAATAAATAATTTAAAATTGGAGAATTACATGTCAGCAATAATCAACAAATGGGACAACTGGAAAAAAGACTTTGAAGCTATTTCTGACGAAGGTTCTGGTAGCGTTTCTTCTTTTATTGAACCAGCTAACAAAACAATGGTTCTGATATATGTAGAAGTTATTTCGGGTGCCGCTAGTCTAGAACTATCAGTAGAAGAAGAATCAATTCCAAACAAAACTTTCTCAGTATCTTCTTTCAATGGAGAAAACGTTGATAAGACTGTAATGAATTTTGTAAAACCGGGAACATATAGAATTCCAGTACCAATGGCGGAAAATGAAGAAAAACTTCACATTTATCTAAGTGGTCCCGATTGTCAACTTTGGTCAGTATTAGAAAGCGAGAAGAATTAATATGAATGGTAGTGATTTAATCAGCAGTTTTTACAACACATCAAGTACAGGTCAAGGATTTGCTTCTCAGACCACAGAGCTTGAATTTGGTGTTGATGTACAAGCCCCAGAAGAAGGTGTTTCTGGATTTACATTCCCTGTTCAACATACCATAAAGCATGTCTTTATGAATGGTGTCAAACTAAGGTATGGTGCCGACAATGACTATGTGGTAGATACCGATACTAATTCTCTAGTTATGTCTTCAGAATGGACCCTTTACACCCAAGACAAACTTTTAATAACCTCTTAAACCTCAACAATAACAAAAGGAACAAAAAATGGCATTAACTAAAATTCGCGCTAGTTCGCAACTACTAACAGGCTCTATTAGCCAAGCACTACTAGACACCGCGTTTACCGATAGACTCACAGGTTTTGACACCGAAATTGCTAAAATCAATGGTGCAGATACTGTTGTTGGCTCTATTGACAACAAAGTAAAAATCGCGATTGATACTCTAGTAGATGGTTCACCAGACCTACTAAACACACTTAATGAAATCTCATCGGCTCTTGCCAATGACCCAGATTTCGCAACAACTATTACTTCTGAACTTGCTCTAAAAGCAACTATTGTTGACTTGACAGCAGAAGTAGACAGAGCTAAAGCAGTAGAGGGTACACTAACTAACCTAACTACTGATACTCAGGCTTCGCTTGTTGATGCTATCAACGAAGTAAATCTTGATGCGGCTAACAATGCTACTGCTATTTCAAATGAAGCATCTCGTGCTGGCGCGGCAGAAGCGGCTCTTCAGACTTCTATCAACACTACAAATACAAATGTAGGCTCTCTTGCTTCCCTTACTACAGAAGTTAAAACTTCGATTGTAGATGCTGTAAATGAGCTAGAAACAAATGCCAATACTAACGCTACAGCAATTGCTACCAATGCGGCTAACATTACTGCTAATGGCACTGCTATCGCAACCAATGCTGGTAACATTTCTACTCTAACAACTAATCAGGGCGTATTGTCTTCACTAACTACAGATGCTAAAACCTCTGTTGTTGCGGCAATCAATGAAGTTGATGCAAACGCAAATACCAATGCTACAGCTATCGCTACTGCGAATGCTAACATTGCTCAGAATGTAACTGACATTGCTACAAACGCAACTGCTGTTGCTACTGTAACTACAAATGTAGGTGCTCTTGCTTCTCTAACTACAGAAGACAAGACTACTATCGTTGCGGCAATCAATGAGCTTGAAACAAACAGCAACACCAATGCTACAGCAATTGCTACCAATGCGGCATCAATTGTAGCTCACAATACACGTATCACAACTATTGAAAATGATACCACTATCATTCGCGAGTCTGATATTGTTACTGGTGGTTCTGTAAACGGTACTAAAGATGGTTCTAACACTACCTTCACACTACCAAATGCGGCTCGTGCTGGTACAATCACTCTATATGTGAACGGTACTGCTAACTTTGCTCCTGCTAACTTTACAGTTGCTGGCGACAATGTTACACTTACGCTTTCAGAAGCACCAATTTCAACAGACTCTGTTGTAGCTTCTTACATTAAAGCGGCTGTATAACATATATTTGATAAAGAAAAGGGAGCTTTTAGCTCCCTTTTTTGTTTTTGTGTTCGTAGTATTCATATATTCCTACCAAAACAACATAAACAAGTACTCCAGAAGCAATAACTTCCGCCAACCTTTCTATATCCATAATTACTCCGTTGTATGATATTTTATTGAGTGTTTCAAAGAGTGCTCAATATTTAATTTTTCGTCAATATTTAATAAAGCCATCAAAGAAAATAATACTTCATTTGGAGACAGTAAACTAAACGACTTTACTTCATTTGAAAGTTTAAGAAGATATGCAAAACCAACACTGTCCATAAATTCAGTTTCGATTAAATCAATTATTAATTTGTTTTCTGTATCTAACAATGGCTCTATATACCTTGCCACTTCTGGGAAATTGAAAAAAGTAACCCTTCTTGGAAAGTGAACAATAATAATATCATGTTCTTGAAATATAGTTGTTTTCATAATTTTTTGTCCGTCAGAGATTGACTTAATTCATATGCGTCAACTCTATATTTTTCAACAGTAATCAGCACATCAAGAATCATTTCTAATTCAGGAACTGTTAAATCAGTATCAGATAGGAGTTTCATCAAATCATGTCTTTTAATCCTTTCAGACCTAATGGCACTTCGCAAAGCAACAATTGCAATTCTTCGAATTTCTTCAGACCTAGAAGAAAACAATTCTTTTAAATCATTTATTTCTAGAAATGGATTAAAATACTCATTTGATTTCATAACTACATCCTATAGTTATTGGCAAGTTCTTTTTTAAATAATTTTTCTGAAAATTTCTCCATGCCTATTTTGTAGTGATATTTTCCAGATATACATATCACCGAAGCATTGCTTTTTCGAATACTCCCTTTTACAAGCAAGGAAACAACAGCCCCTCCAGTGTTCTCTTTGTCTTTGGCTTCTTTTTTCATCAAAAAAACGAGTTCATCCGCTCTCAATTCGCCCATTGATTCTTCAATTTCGTTAGTTTCAGTATTGACTTCTGCTTTTTTCTTTGAAATATATCTCTGATATCCATTAGGGTCAATTCTTTTAAAAACATTCTCAATAGTCGAGATTGAATTTTCTAACATAAAGACATTAGAATTCCCAAGCATATCTTGAAGATTTTCGCGATTCAAGTTAATGAATTGGAAATCTTCTTCGATTTGCTTGAGACGGTCACAAATATAAATCCATTGCTCTTCTGAATGAATCATGATTAAATTTTATGAGCTAGAGTACCTTTCTTTTTCTCATCCTTGACAACTTTATCAAGTTTAGAAAAATACTTAGTCAAATGTGTGATTATTTGCTCAGGGGTTCCTGTTTTTTTACGAAGACCAATTTTTACTTTATCATATGCCATGTAGCTACCTTCTGCTGGCTTGATATACAATGAACCACCAACAACAACATCTAGAGTGATTTTGTCCGAACTGAACTCACCATCTTTAACATCATGAATCATGAATTTGTGCTGTGCTGGGTCATTTTCTTCATAACCACCAGATAGATTTTTCTTCTCCTGAACACCAAAAGAAATGTAAACAACCTCGCCTAATAGCTTACGCTTATGAGCAACAATCCATGCTTTTGGGAATTTCTTTTTGTATTCTTTTACAACTGTTTCGCAAAACTTATCAATATTCATATTTACCTCTAGTATCTAGTCAAGTTTAGTATTTATTCTATTTATTATTCAAAACATCTTCGATATGGTCAAATGTTGCCAATATCTTGCGATTGTTTGATAAAGTGACAACAATGTCATCTCGTCTTTCTAACGCAACGACTTCAAAGTAGCCTTCCTTGTTGAGACACTTAACGTAATCACCAATGGTCAACTTTTTTAAATCTTTCATATTGTCACCTTATCGCACAATTTTATCAACTTACCCTTATAGTATACATCATTTTGAGGCAATGTCAACCTTTTTTATTCCTCAATTAATGAAATTTCAACTGGACCGTCAATAGACCAAGAGGTATCATCCATTTCATAGCCTTTTTCTTCTTCAAGCCATGTGATAAAGTCAAAAGAGTCACCTGGATTGTTGAAATACTCTTCGCGAAGTTTATCAACTTTCTTAAGGTCTTTAGCATCGCCAGCCTCGTAATCTTCAATATCACCAGACCATGTGCTATCTAAGTAAGCCTCTTCAAACATGTCAAACTCAAGAAGGTCATCGTATGATTCACCAGCATCTACTGCCGCTTGGAGCAAATCTACTTCTGGTTCATATTTGACATTGACTATCATTGTGCCACCACGCCAAGTCATAACACGGCTAAGATTAGGAAACTTAGCTTTGCCCGGACCTGTCATGTAGTTTACTTCAATGAATGTGCGTTTGGTAGCATTTGTTACACTGTATGTTTTGCCAATTTCAATTTTCATGGTAGTTCGCCTTTCTGTTTAGTTTATAATTATATGATAACATAATCGCAGTGTAAGTCAACATTTTTTGCTTAAAAAAGATAAATAATTGCAGTTAATTATAAAGCCAAGGAGAGCCTAGGGTAAGGAACAGTAAGAAAGTTAGATTTGGCAGTGGTGGATTTGTATTTCGTAATATAGGTAAAAGAAGTTATGTCATGATATACAGCACAGGTTCAAACTTCTTGTACCACAATAAATATAAGAAATAATAGCATTAGTAAGACCATAGTTATTCTCCTTTACCAATCGTCACCGTCCGTAGTTGTACTAGAAGCCGAAGTTTGACCAGCATTGGGGTCACCATTGACTTTGCGTTTTAGCAACTCCAGTTCCAGTTTTAATCTTTCGTTTTCAAGATACATTCTATCTTGCTCCAACAACATGGTTGTTTGACAGTTTATTCGTTGTGATTCAAATGAACCTCTTCCGAATTCTACTGTCATTGTTAGCATGACTTTTTTCTCATCTGTTTCTGGGTCTGCTATTACACTAAGCTCTAACTCTTTCCCTGAGTTATGAGACCTTTCACATTCTGTCCCTGAATGTGTTTTAAACCTATCAGTGACATTTGCCGCGCCATGGGTACTATTTATATAACCACAACCTAGAACAAACGCGAGTAATAGTAGTTGGTATCTCTTCTTCATATCCTACCCTATGTAGTACAGAGCAAACAATTACCTTACGTTCTTCTTCAGTCTTAAATGTAACAGCAAATCTCTTTATGCTACCCGGAACCATTTTAAATAGCTCTCTGTCGATAGTCCAATCTGTTGATGGTGTTATTCCATCTTTTTCAAAAACATTGACCTTGAGAACAATAGGAAAATCGAACTCATTTTTTATTTCATATACCATAGAATGCGTTTCAGAATATGCCATTTCTTTTTGGTATCCCGGCGTCTGAGAATGAGCACTGGCATTGAATGCCAGTGCCGCTAAGACGCTCATTAATAATGATTTAATAAGCATTTATTTTCCTTTAGATGTTACAAGTAACAACATTTACTAGATGGTAGTTAGTGTTTGATTCAGCTACATAGCTGTCAGAAGTTGTCAATGTATGGTCAATTTTTAGGTTTAGTACGTTACCACCTTCTAGACCAGTTACTGTGTAATCGTTAGTGTTTACAGCAGAAGCTGGTGATTTGCGTGGGTTTTCCCAAGTTAGGGTAGAGTTATCGTAAGCAACATCAACTAGAGTATCAGCATCCCCTAGAGCATCCTGTAGCTTTTTGTTGTTGTCAACGACTACAGAGATAACGTCACGAGTTTTAACACGAACCTGACCATCGCCAGTAGTGTACCAGATGCCATTAGCCTCATCCCATGCCATTGTACCGTCCTGTACGTTTAGGAATGAGCAACCAGATGCTAGAGTTTCAGTAGCACCTTCGATTTTGAATTCAGCCGCAGAAGCCATTGGTGCTGTAGTTGCCATGAGAGTAGTTGCAGTGAAAGTTGCAAGTGCTAGTTTAGTAAAGTTTTTCATAGTAGTTCTCCTTATTTACTATTAAGGGTACCTATTTTTTCGTGACACCTCCCCCCGTCACGCTATGGACAGTGATTCATCCATGAACCACTCCACTCATCCTTGAGTAAAAATCCATAGTTGTGAATTAAGTTAATCCTTAAAATAATTCACAATTGGGGCTCCTGTTCCAACCGCCAACCTCCCCGCCAGCGTATCGAGTGATAGCGAACAATTGTCACGAAATTAACTATTGTCTTTACTATCTGAAATTATTTAGACAAACTAAAATTTCTAGATTTTTCAATGCATTATGCGAAAAAAAGTGGCTAGAAGCCACTTTTAAGAAAAACACTTAATTATTTCAATATTTTTACGAATTATTTTCTTTTAATTTTTCTTGTAATTTTTCATAATTTTCCTTTTCCAGCTTTAATTCGGCAATTATTTTTGTTAAATATTTTTTATAGTCTTCAGAGGTTGCCTCGGGATGCCTGTCAAAGAATTCGTCACTGGTCATTATGCCGCTTCCATCACCAGTTCAAGGTCTTCTTTAGTAACAATCAACTCAATACGAGTATCACGGTCATCAAACATACCCAGACCCTGTTTCAATGTTTTGAAGCCAAACTCTTTGTGTGGATGGTCATATTCTTTACCGTCAAAGACTGATTTAACCATATCACAAACGAGAATTCCATCATCTTCGATATCAGTTACGATGCCAATCATGTAACAACCTGGCTGTAACTCTTTAGCAAAGTCGTAAGATTTAATCAGGTCACCAGCTTTAATATTCATCATAATCATTTCTCTCTCAATTCGTTATATGGTAAGTATAAGGCATCTTTTATTATTTGTCAAGCGTTTTTTAACAAAATCGCGAAAAAATTATATCCCAAATTCCTCACGGAGAGCGTTCATTTCATATTCAATTTCTTCTTTGAGGTCATAGTAGTAAGCAAAATCGTCAGTTTCAAGTAGCTTGACCATTTCTGGAGTCATGAACAGGAAGTTATCGTACATATTGAGGATTCGACCCTCTTCGCTACGTGGAAGAGCAAGGAATTCATTCATATTCAGCATTTCAGTACGCATAGTGTTTTCTCTCTCAATTCGTTATATTATAATTATAGCGAATTTCTAAAATAAATCAAGCATTTTATTAGATTTATTTGTTATAAAGATATAACTAAAAGTAATTAACTTTTTCTACAGGAATTCCACATTTCTCTAGAAAATGAATCCCATCTTTAGTTCTATAATCATTGCGATAATAGACTTCTTTGATTCCAGCTTGATACAATGCTTTAGCGCAATCAATACATGGACTGTGTGTGATAAAGATAGCCGCTCCATCGCCACTCTCAGATGATTTGGCTAGTTTTGAAATAGCATTAGTTTCGGCATGAAGTACTTCTGGTTTACTTTTTAGTGTGCCATCTTCCAACATATGCTCACATATATTATCCCAGCCACTTGGCATACCGTTGATACCAATAGATATAATACGGTCATCTTTTACAACAATGGCACCCACTTGAAGTCGTGTAGCATATGACTCTTGTGCGAATCGTTCTGCTGTGTCCATGTATGCTACTTTCCAGTTATCTTTCATTAGTTTACATACTCCGCATTATAAAAATCTTTCCAATCTTCTATACAGTCTTTTTCTGTAAGTTTTGTTATGTCTACGCCATGTTGTTTTTGAATTTGTAACCAAGAGAGCCAATATTCTTTGAGGATTTTTTCTTCGGAATATGTAAAAACCTGTACTCCTACTTGTTGTCCATCTTCAATAACAGGTTTTTCATAAACATACTTTACTAGATTACTCACAACTTCCCTACCAATAGATTAGAGCGATTTTCTCTAGTGACCAATACCACAACAGGTCAAAAAAGAAAATCGCTTATACGGTCATTTATGAGTATTTATGGGGCTAAAAACTTTTGACGAATTCTACCAAACTATCTTGTTCTGCATACTCTTCGCTAACAAGTTCTTGTAGTTTTAAAGATATGGCATCCAAGTCGCTCCTTAACGCTTGTACCAAATAACCATCTGATTCTTTTTGAATATCGCTTTCAATTCGTTCTTGAAGGTCCAATAGTTCATCCACTGATTTTGTGTTCAAAGTGTTATCTAAAATCATATCATTACTCCTTGTTATAGAAGTGGCTACGAATATAGCCACTTATTATTAGCTTATCAAAGATTCCTTATCTTGTCAAGCCTTACCCAAAAGCGACTCTTCTTACAGTTTGTGAGTCCTCATAGGCTTCTACTATTCGCTGGACTAGTCCTGAGCGAACAATATCTTTTTGTGAAAATTCAATTACTTCACATCCGCTGATATGTTGAACTCTCTGAATAGCATCTTCAAGTCCAGACTTTCCTCGAATGTCTTTCTGTGAATAATCACCGTTAATAATTATCTTACAGTTTTCTCCTATTCGTGTCAAGAAAAGTTTCATTTGTTCTGGTGTTGTATTCTGGGCTTCGTCAAGTATTACCCAGCAATTTTTAAATGTTCTACCTCGCATATAGGCAAATGGTGCGGTTTCAATCCTTCCAGATTTCATCAGTGCTTGTACATGACCCTTTCCTAATCTCTCTATAAGCACATCTTTGAATGGTTGAAAATAGGGAGCAAATTTATCTTCTATCTCTCCCGGTAGGAATCCTAAGTTTTCGCCAGCCTCCTGAACTGGTCTGGTTATAACAATTCTTTCAGTTAAACCCTCTGTTAATGCTTCTGCGGCTAGTGCTCCGCAAACCCATGTTTTACCTGTCCCTGCTGGACCAACTCCGAATGTTAAGTGTTTGTTTTCTATGGACAGTATATAATGTCCTTGTGTTTCTGTTCTAGCCTCTATAGGCTTGGTGTTACGTTGAGGAATATAGTCTTGAATCATTGGCATTGGGTTAGTCTCAATAAACGATTCAAAAGAACTTGTTCTGTTTCTTTCTGTGCGCTTGAGAGCCCTTCTCTGCTTTTTAGTCATAGAATCTCCTAAAATCCTATCGGATATGAGAATAGGATTAGTGGCTATTATTATTAAACAGAATAAAAAAGGGACGAGTTTTGACACCCGTCCCTTGGAAAGTTATTTCTGGTTAATAATAGTTATTGTAAGTTCCATATCCATAAAATTATTTATAATTATTTGTCTTTATACTTTTCTCTCATTTTACGCAATTGGTCTTTCCAACGCCTCCCTTGTGGTTTTTTTCTTCTGTCTGTTATAGAAACCCTATTTCTTCTATCTTCGTGGGAGCGTCTATCAATAGTTCTCCACCTAGCATTTTGGTTAGAGCCTGAGTTAAAAACATGTTCTTCATAAAATACACTTTGACGAAACCAATCTTCGGCATCATCAAGTCTTTCAAACCCTTCGGGAAAATCAGATTTATGACCAATCTCACCATCAATTTTCCAAAAGAAATGAATGTTTCCAGATATATTTTTTTCAACAAGCTCAATATCAAATGCCACTACATAAGCTCCTCTAAATTATTAGCTTCATTTTTATCCTCCCTAATTTCAACAAAAATAGGTAAAAATAAAGACATAGTTTCTTTAGTCTTATCTTGGATAATCTCATTGTATTTGGTACACACAATCTTACCCACAATGTAATCTTTTGTGTGCTTCTTTCTCTGTTCATCTGTGAATCCAGAGCCTATATTGACTTCCAATTTTCCATCAGCAGTTTTAGCAGTAACTGAACCCATCAATCCTTCGTATTTTCCTGTTCCTTCATGCCAATCAGTTACTACCAAGTCTGCTTCCAATTCATTTTTCATTTTAACTAGGTTCTTGGAACGTTTGTCTTCCCAAATGCCTTTTATATTCTTAAGAATAATACCTTCATCACCCATCTGTAGACAATGCTGAAACAATTCTTTGGCTAAATCTAAACTTTCAACTGTCCAAGTTTGAGCTACCCTACAGCGAGTAGAAACCTCACCATCAGGAGGAAAAACCATATTCAATGCTTCGAATCTAGAATCATATGGTGCGGCAGAGGAACCATTTCTAAACTGTTGAAGTGTTACCATATCCCAAACAACAAACACAATACAGTTCTTCTCTTCATCAGTAGCAGTTCCTTTTACTATTTTGTTAAGGATACCGTTTCCTGTTTTTCTATCTAATAGCTTTCCGCCTTCTCCTAGTACCAAAGCCTCGCCATCTATCACTGTGCCATTTGGAACATCATCAAAAATAACATCCCATACACTAGCTTCTAAGCCCCTGCCGTTTCTGGTTTTATATTCAAAGCTACCATTTTTATTTCTAATAATATTAATTCGCATCCCATCATATTTTATTTGACCATATGCTGGAAAAACTATGTTACTAAGGTTTTTATCGTTTTGTGAAGATGCTAACATACAAGGGTACTTCAATAGGAAGCTCTTGCCATAAACTTTATTGGCAGTTGCTATATTGACTCCACATTTTAAATCTTTTTGTAGTATTCTCTCCATTACTTCTCGGTCTTCTGGAATACAATTCTCCATAGCCATAGAGAATACTTCTTGAGCCTTATTACCCGTAACAGTTCTGGATTCTAGAATAGAGAATACTTGGATAGACTTTTTTAATGGGACTATTCCTTGGATAGATGAATCATATTCAGGAACTTTTTTCATATAGAAAATCTTATGTTCATCTAAAGCAAGCTTTATAACGTCTCTGAGAAGTTTATTGTCTTTTTCTCGTTCTAATATGGCAATCTTTCCATTGCGTGACGATTCGTTTTCTAATTCTTTTAAAATCTCAATTACAGATTTGCTTTCCATTATAATCCTCGGTTATTTTTAGTTCAATCATACATATACAAATTCATATTTTTTAAATGCGTTTATGGACTTGCCTATTGAATATTCAATTACAACTTTAGGTCTATGTCTGAATAAAAACCATTTAGATGTACTATTATTCATCATCAAGAACACTGGGAGGAACAATAACAATATTATTAATAATATCTTCATCTTCAACTATAACCCCATTCTCAACAAATTCCTCAAATCCTTTCTGTACAGCAATAACACCATCACCTTCCACATCCATTATCGTGTAAGTTTCAAAAAAGGAATCTCTATATTTTTTCAATACATCATCAGCAAGTTCTTTTCCTTCCTCTGAAGAGAAAAAGTCATCAAGAAATTCATCAATCTGTTCATCAGTAATTTTCAAGGTATCATTCCTTATTTTGTATCATATTGTTTACATTATTGAAATATGTATCATATATTAAACAACAATTACTCTTACATTGTAATCATCCCATAACTTATTAATATATTCTTTTTCATGGGGATTGTCAAGGGATTTCTTTAGCATAGAATTTTCGGATATGTCAATAACTAAAACTATGGAAAAATCATATCCGATTGAAGATAGAATAATACCATCCGCAAGCATTCTTCTCACATTATCTAAATTGTGACCCTTGGTGAGCGTGAATGCTACTTTTGTGTTAGATGTTACATCATCAAATACTAGTACGGGACTTACCTGCGCCCCAAATGCCAAAACAGGAGGAATGGAGTTTTCCTTGGTCCAGTTATCAAGTAGCATTGTTTGTGATTTTTTTATTTTATCAATATTGCTAATGGGCTCTTTCTTCAGAAGTTCTTGAGCATATATAGCCAACCTAGAAAGAGAGTTCTTAATTATCATTTTAGCATCATCATTCTTGTAGTTAAGAACTTTCTTTTCATGGTTATAGACTATCTCTTTAGATAGCCTATCCACTAGATTTTTGCGCTGTTGAGTTTTTCTTGTTTTTTTCATTCTTCTGTCCACATCATTTGATTAATAGCAACTGCCTCGTACATTTGAAGGGCATCATTGGCAGAATCGTGGAGAGCATTGTGTTTAATGAACCCTTCTCTTTCTTTTCTACTAACATATCCATCAGTTGAACCTGTCAAAACATCAATGACAGTTCGTACATCGCGTACAGCCAAGTGAGGAATCAATTGTGGGCGCTTTAGCATATGGCACATGTTTGTTAATATGGTCAAGTCAAAAGCGGGAGAGCGACAATAGAAGGTCACTGGTGGACGCATTTTCTTGTTATTTATACCATTTTCATCAAAGAATTGTTGAATCCTGTCATAAGCTTCTTCTAATGATAAATCTGTCGGTAGGGGCTTGAGAACTCTCTTAGCGGCTTCTCCTTGCTTCTCCCACCACTCCATGGTATCAGGCAATACAGACCTTCCGCGTTTAATCTGAGACCTAATATCAAGCTTCAACTCAATTCCATTATCTACCAGTGTTTGAAAATCCAATTCATCTTCACTATTAAACGCAACCATTCCTATTGAAAGAATTCCAGTATCTGGAAATGTGCCTGTTGTCTCCATATCAAAGACAACAGTATCAACTTTATTACTCATCTTCTGAATCATCCCTTTTCAATTCTACCACTTTCAAATGGCGCTCTTTGGGTTTTTCTTCAACATGTTCTTCGCCATATACATAATCCGCATCTTGTTCGATTACATAAGACTGTACAAATTGAAGTAGATTTACCATTGTACCATCTTCCAATTCGGCAATTCCATCAAATTGGTCAATAAGATACATTAGAATGTCTCTGTTGGAGTATTCTTGTCGTTTATCCATCTCAATATAGAATTTAACACAAGAATCCATATCTTGCCATTCATAGCAAAAGTATACTAGGTACTTACCTTTAAATTCTTCTGGAATGGGAGTATGCTCTTCCTGCTCTTCATTAAGCTCTTCGTTAAGCTCTTCGTTAAGCTCTTCATTTCCTGTAAAATCATCACTCATAATTATCACCTTTGGAAGATTGGTAGGGAGGAACTACCGCCAAAAATCTGATAAACTCTAACAAGTTTCAATATACAATAAACAATAACGTTATGATTAGAATACTACACTTCAACAATTAACAAAGGAGAAAAATATGAGTATTCATAACAATGTTAGATTCTTTATAGTATGTCCAAGACATGTTGTTTGAGTTTATTCTTCAATTCAGCGATAGCTCCAAAACTTAAACTAGGTTGTACTTTTTAAGAAGCTCAACATGCTCTTCTGTCAAAGTAATTTTGTTGGTAGTATTCAATACAACCAAATTATCATCAATGCTAGTAATATTTCTTTTGATTTCTTTGATAGTATTCTTAATAATCTGTTTATCATTGAAATCAAGATAATTAACATTAAGTGTTGGAGTAACCATATAAGAAAATTTTGGTGTTTCATTTGATTTCTTAACTAATTCAATTCTATCTTGAATCACATCAAAATCCTCTTCTCTACAAACATCCAATAACTTTTCGAACTTCTTAACTTTATTCAAAAGATATTCTCTAGTTGCCAATGATTGGTTAATGCCAGCTTTTTCATTGGTTTCTGAAATAGCAGAACGAATCAAATATCTAAGTTGTAGAAGAGTGTCCAGAGAAGAAATTGCTCCACGCAAGCGAGCTTGACCTTCTTCTATTGCTTTTTGGATATTTTCAAAATCGTCTTGAAGGCGAAAAGTTCCAGATGTTTGTAGTTCATCATTTTCTACAACATTGGCTATTTCTTTCTCTAGTTTTCTAGCACTTCTCAATGTCAGTTCCATTTCATTCCTCATTTTTTAATATGTATACAATTATATTATCAAAATATAGTAGTCTAGTCAAGTTCTCTGTAATGTTTCCAAGCACACTGGGCTATAAAATAACTATCAATTATGTCACCCGATGGAGACCATTGTTTTTCAGTTTGACCAAGAATAGGTTTTAGTTGTTTACCTGTTTGGTCAAAGAAAGCCTCTTCCATTTTATATTTGTCGGCATTTCCTTTACCAGTAGCATGTTTTTTTATTATTGATGGTGGGAAGGTCTCAAAAGGAATATTGTTTTTCCACAATTTATATTTCATAATACCTGTATTTTCGGCAATGTGAAATACTTTTCCTTTTGAACCCATGGAATAATCTTCTATTCCGATAAAGTCACACCCAGATACAACATCAAGTACCCATAATGAAATATTGTCAAATCTCTGTATCTGAGTGTTCCAGTTTTCTTGTAATTTGCCATGAATGTTTTGCAATTCCAAGTCAAATTTCTTTTTGTCTGTGTAGTAGTGGAAACTACACTTGTCGAAGCTTATCTCTTCGTCTAATTCTAATTCCGCAATTGTAATTGCTGGACATGTCATTGAATAATCAATTCCCGCTATTTTCATAATATAGTACACCTTTTTTAGTAGATGTACTATATATACTTTAGAAGCTTAGTTCTTTTTTCTCAAAGTTAGATTCATCTCCACAAAATGGACAGAAAGCAACTTCAATTTCATCTGTTTCATCTTCACTTGCGAAATTAACATCAAACTGAATTCCGCAATTCATACATTCCATGTTGAAGTCTTCCATATCTAATTACCTGTATGCCGCCAGTGCCGCTGGTGTTACTGCCTCGCCACCAATAACCGCTTTTCCATCAATAAAAATCTGTGGTAGACTTCTTAGACCATTTGATACTAGAAAGTCTCTAGCAGATACATCTTCTTCAATATTAATTTCATCATAAGACATATTGAGGTTTTTGAGTATTGCTTTGGCTTTTACGCATTGTGGGCAATTATATTTGGAATATACCTGTATCGTCATTATTAACTCCTTAAAGGCTATAATTTTTAAAAGTGCCAAGGTCAATGTCTTGAGTGACACCACCAATGACATATGAACTAATTTCTGTTTCCTGTGGAGCAACTTGAACATCGCCCCCAGCAATCCATTTTTGTGTCCAAGGAAGAGGATTTGAACCACCTTTGTATGGAGAATCCAATCCAGCCGCTGTCATTCGTTTATTGGCAATCCACTCAACATATGATACTAGCAACTCTTCGTTTAGACCAATCATAGAACCATCCTTGAAAAGATAGTGCGCCCAAGCTTTTTCTTGTTCAACCACATCTTCAAACATCTTCTGTACTTGGTCTTTTGTTTCTTCCTTAATTTTCTCAAAATCAGGGTCATCTTTTGGTAGGATTTTTAGCATAGTTTGTGTACTTGCCAAATGAAGGTTTTCATCCCTACAGATTAGTTTAATAATCTTAGCATTACCTTCCATTTTCTTAAGTTCAGCAAATGCCCAACTACAAGCAAATGATACATAGAAACGAATTCCTTCCAAAGCATTAATTGAGTTAATTGCTAACCACAATTTTGTTTTCAAGTCATACAAATCTACATTAACATTTGTTGCTTTATCCGCTCCTTCTTGAATTATCGTATAAGTGCCTTCTCCCAACTGGTTGTACCAAGTGGCGGCTTCAATTAGGTCATCAATGTATTTCGATACATCTCTAGCACAATCCATAATTTCATCAATTTCAAACATCTCATCGAAAACCAATGAAGGGTCTGAATATACATTTCGAATGATATGAGTATATGAACGTGAATGAATTGTCTCGTTAAATGCCCAAGATTCAACCCAAGTCTCTAGTTCTGGAATACTCACAATCGGCAAAAGTGCTAGGTTCGGAGACCTACCCTGTACACTATCTAGGAGAATTTGTCTTTTAAGATTTGAAGTAAAAATATGTTTTTCATACTCACTCAAATCTTTAAAGTCTTTGCTATCCCTCATGATATCAATCTCATGAGGTAGCCAGAAAAACCCTAGTTGTTTATCTATAAATTTATCAAATTGTTTATATTTTACTTGCTCGTAACGCTGTACTCCCACACCCCCATTTGGGTCTAGGAAAGCTTTAGATGACAAGTTATCTTTGTTTTCTACTGGAAATACTTTTTTACTCATTTATAATCCCTTTTATATTGTACATCCGTCACATGAAGCATCATCTACATTTACTTCGCCTTGACCATCATATGTCTGGAAGTAGTACAAAGTTTTTCCTCCATATTTGTAGAAATCCAACAAATGCTTAATCATAACACTCATTGGAATCTTCTCATCCATGTAATACTGAGGATTATATGAAGTGTTAACCGAAATTGCTTGGTCAACATACTTTTGTAAAACTGCCATGATATTAAGATATCCTTCTGGACTTGCTTGATTCCAAAGCAAATCGTATTTATTTTTAAGTCTACGAATTTCAGGAACTACCTGCGATAGAACCCCGTCTTTAGACTGTTTAACGGATACCAATTCTCTAGGAGGCTCAACACCATTTGTAGCATTAGCAACCTGAGAAGATGTTTCTGAAGGCATCAGTGCCATCAGTGTACTATTTCTTATACCATATTCTTTTAGCTGTTTTCTTAGGGACTCCCAATCAACATATTCAATCGGCTCTACCAATTCATCAACTGCTTTTGAGTAAGTATCAATTGGCAGTATTCCGTCATGATACTTAGTTTCATTTGATTTTGGACATGCGCCAAATTCTTTTGCCAAATCAGCAGAAGTTTTAATTAGGTAGTATGACCAGTGTTGGGTCCATTCATCTACCAACTTCAATGCTTTAGGGTCATCATAAGTACAATCGTTCTTAGCAAGGAAATATGCCAAGTTAATGATACCTACACCCAAAGGTCTACGACCTTCTGTTGACATTTGTGCCGCTATTATAGGATAATTCTGATAAGAAAGCAAGGCATCTAGTCCTCTAACTGCCAAATCACATGCTTTTTCCATATCTTCTGGCTTCTTAAAAGCACCGAAGTTGATAGCTGAGAGGGTACAGAGAGCAATTTCGCCTTCTGGGTCATCAATCTGCTTCAATGGCTTAGTAGGCAATGTAATCTCACAACACAAGTTTGACATTACAACTGGTGCCTGTTCAGGTTTAAATGAACTATGTGCGTTTGTATTGTCAATGTTTTGTAGATAAATTCTTCCTGTTTGCTTTCTTTCCGTTATGAACTGAGAGAACAAATCCAAAGCTTTAATCTTTTTGCGTCTAATACTAGTAGTTCGTTCTGCCTTTTCGTAAACTTCTTTGAATTTATCATAGTCGCCTTCATACCATGCTTCTAGTACCGCTGGTACATCACTTGGAGAAAACAGAGTAATATCTTCACCGTTAATCAAACGCTCATACATTAGCTTATTAAACTGTACACCGTAGTCCAGAAAACGAACACGAGTATCATCTGTACCCTTGTTATTCTTTAGAACCAACATGTCTTCAATTTCATAGTGCCAACATGGGTAGTATAGTGTAGCTGAGCCTTTACGCACCCCGCCCTGAGAACAGGAGTTTACCGCACTCTGGAATAGCTTAAAGAATGGAGTTACGCCAGTGTGATAAGCCTGACCACCACGAATTGGAGACCCCAAAGCGCGGAGTCTACCCGCTCCAATACCAATACCCGCTCTCTGTGATACATATTTTACAATTGAAGAAGTTGTGGCATTAATGGAATCTAGAGTGTCATCAGTCTCAATAAGAACACAGCTACTAAATTGGCGCTGACTTGTACGTACTCCTGCCATAACTGGAGTTGGCAAAGAAATTTCATGTGTTGAGATAGCATCGTAGTAATCCTTAACATAAGTTAGTCTTGTCTCTGCTGGATAATCGCCAAACAATGTTGCCGCAATTAACATATAAGCAATTTGTGGAGTTTCATAGATTTCTCCAGTTACACGGTTTTGTACTAGATACTTACCTCGCAACTGCTCCATTGCCGCATATGTTAGTGTTTCGTCTCGTTCATGATGGATGAATTTATTAATTTCGTTCCACTCTTCATCAGAATATTTTTTAAGAATTTCTTCATCATAAAAACCTGTTTTTACATTCTTTTCAACAAGCTCTTTGATATGTACTGGCTCAAAGCGACCATATACTTCTTTTCTCAAATGGTAACAAATCAAACGTCCAGCAACATACTGATAATTTGGAGTGTCGGCACTAATCAAATCACCAGCCGCTTTAATTAGCGTCTCTTGAATATCTTTGGTAGTTATGTTGTTATAAAATTGTAGATGAGATTTAATTTCAACCTCTGAGGCGGATACACCTGTAATACCCTCCGTTGCCCACATAGTAACTCTGTGGAATTTATCTAGGTTAAGGGGTTCTTTGCGACCATCCCTTTTTGTTACCATGATTTCCATTAATTATATCTCCGTTTATTAAGAGTTATTATCTAAAATACTGTCTATCATTGGAAATACTTCACTAATAACTTTAGCACATTCTTTCGCTATTTCCATGTGTTCTTTTTGTGTACCATTTGCCGCTCTAAGCTCAATGTAGTGGAGCCAACTGCGTAACGTACCATTCATATACATCCTTGAGCATGTATTGCCTTCTGGAAGAACCGCACGAGCTTGTTCTTTAGCAATGCCATTCTCAATAGCCCACTTATAAGCATCAACAGAAGCTTCAATGACAGCCGCCTGTTTGCGTTCCCATTGTGCTTGTAGCTCTTGGTCTGAGTTTTCTATAGAATTTTGTCTATTTTTTGAATCCTGTAGTCTAGCCTCACGATATTCAAAGCTTAAATCTTCTGTTGGGTCTGCGTATCGCTGACTAAACTCTTGGAATGAAAAAGACCTGTGGCGTAGAATCTGCCTAGCAATGTCTCTTGTAGTTTCGATTTCCATACAAGCACTAACCATTTCAAACGGACTAAAATGCTTGTGTTTCAACAAATAATTAAGCAGTTTTTCAGATGTTTCGGTATTGTATTGATTTGAAGGATTTGATACACGAGCACAATAAGAAATCAAGTCCTGAATATCTTTAATACTTTCGTTTTCAAACTCTTCTGTTGGTTTAGAATAACTAACTAATTTCACTTTCATAATTTAAATCTCACTCCTATAATGTTCATCGCACCCACTGTCCAAAGACAACTTTTGCCTTCAATCCTGAGTAGGTATGTCTATCTATAATCTCTAAAATTTCATCTTTTGTCCTACCAGCGAGTATCATATCGTTTATATCTTTCTCCTCAATACTGTCTGGAAAAATAACCACATTGTAGCCATCTGAAATCAACTTTTTCATTCTTCTAGTTATTTCTGAATTTCTTTTTTCATTATCCAAAATAACTACAGAATTTGATTTATCTACCTCAAAAGTCATATCAGAACCTGCCATGGCAATCGCATTTGGTAGGAACATACTATCTATCGGACCTTCAAGAATATAAGTTTTTTCTTTTGGGTTCCATTTGTCCATTCCATAGACTTTTGGTAAGTCTTCTCGAACTTTTATAGTAATATATCTTAAGTTACTTTTGCCAATAGCTCTTCCCTGAAATCCGACCAATGTTCCATCCTTTGTACGCATTGGTATTACAATTCTTTTGTCATTTTTTACTAAGTTGTATTCATTGTCTGGTAGAACTAAATCAACATATTCCTTGAAGTCATCTACTACAAACATTTCTTTTAAATTTTCTTCTGGTATCATCCTGCCTACCAGATATTTTTTAACAGGGTCATCATCTGGTAAGTCAAATACAACATTAGACTCCATTGATTTAATAAGTCTTTCTGTTTTACTTTGTTTGGTGAAATTTGGCTTAGCAGATTTAATAGGTTTCATCTTCTCAAGCTTACCCTTAGAACTTCTCTGCCTTCCGTTTTGAGAATCTTTGTATTCTTCCATTAGGTATTCTTTATGGAGTTCTGGAGAGAGAAACTTAATTAGATTTCCCAGTGTAGTTGATACACCGCAGTTATGACACATGTAAAACAACCCATTGGTTTTCCTATACACATATCCTCTTTTTTTCTGTTTCTTTTCTTTAGAATCACCACAATATGGACAGCGAAAATTCCACAAGTAATCTTTTTTCTTCGTATATCCTATCAGAAGATGGGACATTTGGGTTATGTATTTTTGGTCTGTATAGAGTGACATTGTTCAATCCAAGTAAAGATACTATTATAAATTATAGATAATATTATACCACCAAACGACTTGACTTGTCAAGCTTTATTTGAGCCACGGAGAGGGGCTATGGAATGTCTTTAGGGTCTGGGTTTGGTACGATTGTACTAGTTTCTTCCGAGGCTTGTGGAGCCTCCTGTGAGGTCTCAGAGCTTCCCTCATAATAGTCTTTGTATTGTTTGATTATTATGTTTTGCTCTTCGATATATCTAAGCAACTCGGCTAGATTTATAGAGATGTTTTCATAACTTTTATCAGTAAGTCCAAATAGAACTACATCAATTTTCTTTCTAGAAAGTTCAATCCAAACATCATCCTGAGTTTCTGGAGTAATAATAATAAACTCAACATCTCTTGGAATCACTGGTGCTGGATTTGATAATTTTAATGGTGGTTTTTCTATAAATTTTGTTTCGACAATAGGCTCTTTCACTCCCCATGAGCACCCTGTCAAAAACAAAACTGTAAAAGCAGTAAATAATATTCTTTTCATTCTTTTGCCAATTATAATATAAACCAAGAAGCGATAATAGCACCTGTTACTATAGCCAATGGACACAAAACAACGAAATAATGTATTTTGTTCCAGATATTAAACTCTAATGTATTGTAATAATCTTTCATAGCATTCACCTTTATTGTGTGATTCTTTCTATGTCTTTGCCAACTTTGTCGGTTGCTCTATTTACTATTCTTTGTATGAGTGTGGGCTTTTGTGTAGCTAAGTAACCAATGTCATTTTTAAGAAATGTATCTCTAAGTTCAGTTACTTGGTTGTTGAGTCTTATGTTTTCTTTTCTCAGTTCATTGTTGATGGTTGTCAAATCAGATGAGTTCATTCTGAGGGTTTCAATTACTGTCTCATTTTGACGATTTGATATTCTGAGAACTGAGGATTCTTTTTCTAAAGTTATTATCTTATTGTTCATTCTATCATACATTATCTTCCCTGTCAATAGAAGACCTGATAATATAGCCAGAAATATTAGATAAACTTTAAATTTTCTGACAAATGATAATATCATAGCACGATTTCCTGTATGGGTCCATCGTCACCAAGTTGCATGAATAGTCGTTTCTTGGAATTTCTGAAATGTTTTTTAATCGCCATTCCTGTTGGGTCATCTTCTTTCACATATCTTGACCAGTGCTTGTTTTTGCGCTTACCTTGTACAAGTTTTGTGAAAGTATCCCTATCAACATGAATTACTTTATGTCCAGCAAACTTACTAGTTCTTACACCGGGTTCGCCTTTGTCGCCAACACCAATTCCAGCAATGTTACCAGAACCAGCATTTACAGTAACCTCTTCATTTAACCATTGTTTAGAATCCTGCTCCATGAAGCGAATAAATGCGTTTTCCATGAGAACGAAATCAACTTTGTTCTCTTCACATTCTTCTTTCAAAAGCGCAAGTGCCGCCGCGTATGAGGCTAGTTTGGAGCGACCACCCGGAACTTTCGCCAAGAATCTTTTAACATTAAATATAAGTCTATGGAAAATAGTATATGCTTTCTTTTCTTCTCCCGATTTCAATTCTCTAGCCTTTTTAAGGTTGTTACCATCTTCATCAATGATACCCAACTTAAACGCTTCGGTCTCTTCCCAAGGCGTTACGAGAATTTTAATAAATTGGTATGCTACGAAAGCATCAAATACGTTCATCCTAATTTCCTTAAACTATCAATTACGCCTTTGTCTAGCGAAATTTCATTAGTGCTTATATCTTTTCCATCAATACATTTTACCACATTTGGCAAATAATTCAAGTACAAAAGAAAAGGTTTTAAATAAGACCAATACTCTTTATCAATCTTCAAAAACAAAATTCTTGTACAAGCATGGGGTTCTAAAACATTATATAGTATAATGAGATGATTTAAAATCAATCTTTCTTTTAGAACCCCCTTAGACTTGTAACGACTAAACAGAATCTTTAAATATTTGATTCTGTTTATATCCTCATTAAATTCTTCTTCAGTCATACAATGTGGATTATCATAATATTTTGCTTCATAAAGAGAAACATTAGCTTGCGTTAAGTTCTCAAACATAATTAATTAAATCCCGCTGTCAGTCTTCAGAAGATTCCTCTTTCTTTGAGGCTTTTTTCTTTGAGGTGCGTTTAGCTGGTTTCTTTTCTTCAGCTTCTTCTACCTTTGGCTCTTCAGCAACTTCTTCTACTTTAGGCTCTTCTTTTTTAGGCTCTTCTTTTTTAGGTGCCTTTGGAGCACTATCAAGAAGTCCTTTAGCCGCCACAAGAAGCTCCCCAGTATCTGGGTCTGTCCAACCGCTCTTAGTAGCAACTGCGTTTTTAGCCCATGTAGGTGGAGTAGATTTTGTCCATGTACCCATTATATTCTCCTAGTCAAATCAAAAATTATAAATTAAGCTGTTGGTGTAGCAGTACCTGTACCTGTTCCAGCACCTGTAGCTGTAAATACAGTACCAACGGTATTATCAGCCGCGCCAACTAGTGTAAAGTCTGTATCACCAACTGTTGTAATAGTGTATTCTGTACCAGCAACTAGAGCATCAGCATTAACTGGTGTTGGTGCTGGTGTATTTAGAGCATCATAACTTGCTCTCTCACCAGATGTTACATTCATAGCAACTAATAGTTCTTTGGTGTCTTTGTCTTCCCAACCAGCATTGCCCAGTACGGCATCAGATTTAAATGTTGGTGGTGTAGTTTCTGTCCACAATGGCATGTTATTCTCCTTACTTATTGTGTAATATTATTTATTTATAATACTTGTCTATACTTAACTTGATAATAGAAACCAGTGCCGCTTCCAGCATCTTCGGTTTTTATAAGTCCACAAGTTATACAATTCACTGGAACTAATAACATAGCATCTTCAAATGTTTCTGAAGTAGAAGCTGGAGTTGTTGTCTCCGCCCCTGCTTTAATTAACGAAGTGGGGATATTTGTTAAACTGTTATAATCCCCATCGAACAATGTAGGTTGATTGGTTAAACTGTTATAATCCCCATCGAACAATGTAGGTTGATTGGTTAAATCTGTATAAGAGCCGCTAGTAGCCACGGTAGCCAGTACAGGAGCGCCAATCAAAGAACTGTAGTTTCCATCAAAATGGCTTAAGTCACTAATTTGAGATTGAGTAATAGTAAGTGCCGCTTGATGTGCTGTTACATCTTCTTCTGTTACAGTGTAATCAGTCAAATAACCCAAATCATTGGTAAAAGTACTAACTGCTGTTGGTGTATTTGTCAAGTCGGCATAATCACCACTAGTAGCTACATCAGCTAGGTCTGTTTTCTTAACATAGAGACCTGTACCACCAGTGCCGCTGGGGTCTAGATTTTCAACCAAAGAGTCCAATGTAGACTTGTCGGTAGATGACATTAAACCTGTAGTTGTGGAGGTTGCTACACTTGGTCTACCAGTTAAATCAGCATATGAGCCTGTTGTAGCCACTGTTGACGCTTCAGAAGCCAAGAAGTACCCTGCTGTTGAATGGTCTCCCCATCCATAAGCATCATTCCAGTTATTTAAATCCGTCTGAGTAACACCACCAACAACATGTGAAGATGGAATAGCCGCACCCAATCTTGTAACAGGAACCTGTCCATAAGCATCTAGGTCACAGTAGCCATTTACAGCGCCTTTTTGTGCTATTCTTTCATAGTTCTGAGCCGAATGGTCGCCCCACGAGAAAGCCGTATCCCAGTTTCCTCTATTATAAACACCGCCTGGTATACCAGATTGGTCGGCTATGAATCTATTATTTACCAAAGTGTTAATTTCAGTAGAAGTCATAGTTTCATACTTTTTATAGTAATCTATTGCTTCGGATGAATTCAACTGGCTTCTGAAAGAAGAAACTGTAGTTTTCTTGGTTGTCTGTGGAACTCCGTCTATAGAAGTTTCCACAATTAGAATCAAGTCACTATCTTTTAGGTCAACGGCATCTTGGAGTGTAGAAATCTTCTTACCCATATTACAACACTCCTAAACTTCTACTATGAACTGATATAATTGAAAAGTTTGACATATCTGTATTAGCATAATCCTTAATACTTACTTTACTGTCCGAAGGCATGTAATAATCAACAAAAAATAATCTAGTATTTTGAATTTTATGAGGAAATACAGTTATAGTTTTTGATGTATCAGCATCCAGCATAGTTACCCTATATTCTTTCATAGGGTCGAAGTCTGTATTGTCCGTCAATTCTATATTTTGCCAATAAAAGTTTTCATTCGTAACATAATTATCTGGTATCTGAGCATCCGTTAGTAATGGAATCTTATCTGCTGTCAATGTAGGTATTTTAGAAAGGTCTAATACTGGCAACATGCTGTTTGTTATAGTTGGCAACATATCTGCTGTAATATTGACCTGAGAGCCTGTAAATGGCAAAGGAAGATTAGCATCTTCTATTTTAGAATTAGCATCTAGACCACAATAACCATTAGCCGCGCCTTTAAATGCTGTTCTTTCATATGATTGAGCGGCATGGTTGCCCCAGTTAAAGGCTGTATTCCAGTTGGATGAGCTAGATTCCAAATCCCCCACACGAGTATCCAATCCAGATATATTGGTACTGTTTGTGTTAATGGCAGTAGCGTTTGAGGTGATTCTGCTATCATAGGGCTCTAAAGAAGCGTCTACAGTAGCCTGAACTGTTTCAGTAGTTACAACTGATTCAATATTGTAGATTGTAGTAACATCTGGTTGCGTCAAAAGACGCATCACTTCAGCAACGTTAGTTCTTTGAGTAAGGTTATCCTGTACAACAATAATTTGAGCTTCAGGAGATAACTGGGTTATCTCCTGTAAGTCTTTAACGTGTTTTCCTGCCATATTATATACCTTGAAATATTAATTTAACAATATTTATATGTCAAACTTAACACCAAGTTTACTCATCTGTTCACGATTTAGCAAAGAGCGGTCCCATTTAATACCTTCTTCTGAAAGTTGGTTAATAACCTCGCCTTTTGCTTCGTAATCAAATTCAACACCTTCATCAAGTGCTTTGGCAATACCTTCAATAAGTTTATTGACTTTGGATACATCAACAGATTCTTCAATCATACGACTGAATGTTAGCTTTTCACCACGAGTTTCAAACTCATATGTCTCACCATTCTCTGCGCTGTCCTGAGTCAAGAAGTACATTAGACCTTTGTCAAGGTTTACCTTGATAAGTGGAATCATACCACCCGCCATCGTTACACGAGTAGCGTATCGGAAAATTCTCTCACCAGCCTTCAACTTGACACCTTTAAGTTCAGATTTATCAAAAGCATCAAGGTCAAATAGTACTCTGTAATTTACAGTACCCTTGCCACCAATTACACCAACTGGCTTGAGTTTTCTTGACATTCCATATTTAACGACTTCATGCTCACCCCAGTTGCCCCAAGTTGTATCATAAAAACGCTCATATCTTTCTGTGATATCTTTAGATTCTTTTAGCTTACGAAGTCTGTATGTCTTTTTGACATTTGAAGTCCAATATCCCATATCTTTAAGCTCAGCGTCCATCTTTCTCCATGATGGAGTTGAGGAAGAACCACCCGCTTTCATATAAGTGTCATACATCTTGTCAAAAAGAGCGACAACTTCTTTAGGAGTTCCCTTTGGTGCTGGTTCTTTAACCATATCAGTTGGGTCATATTTCTCAGAAACTTCTTCTTCTTTCTCCTGAAGCTGGAATGACTCAGAGAAAACTCTGTCCACTGCTTTCTGAGCATCAGCTTTAGAAACTTTGTTCTTAACTAGGATGTTGATAGCTTCTTTGGTATCGCCCTTCTCCCAAGCATCACCAAACTTTTTACCATCTTTAGAAGTGAAGATATCTTCAATAATTTTGTCAATCTTATCTTCTTTAAGAGTTTCTTCTTTCAACTTTAGTAGTTCTTTAACTTTATCCTGCACTGTAGCATAATTGGAAATATCGTATCTTTTTCCACTTACATTAATTTCATCAGCATACATGTCATAGAATCCAGAAAGAACTACTTTACTACCTTTTCTTACTTCAAATGAGGTTCCATCAGAATCAGCATCTGTTACATGGTATACATAACCATTGCTAAATTTTGTTGGCTTGGGTAAATCATATTTTTCATTTAGTTGTTTAACCTGTCCATAACTTCCAAGTCCATATGATTTAGAATTATCTACATCTGTTATGGCGTCCCAAAATGATTTTGGCTTTTCTGTCTTTTCTGTAATTTTTGATACTGTATCAAGAAAATTTTGAGAAACCTTATTCTCGCCTTTATGTGGTAGCATCGTATACTCCTAATTAAAATTATTTTATAAAATCTTTAAATCTTTGAATTCTACATTCTGTTATGCCTTTGCGCTTATTGAACATATTCCAAGCACGACCATACAAATACTCGGCATAGTCTTCTTCGCCATAACGGTCAATGAATCTCTCTTTATTCTTTTTAATCCAGTTTTCTATATCTTTGTCAGGAGGTGCCTTCTCTGAGATTATTGACATAATTTCTTCATATGTTTGTCCCGGAGTCATATCGCAATATGCTTTAGTAGTTTCTGGGAGTCCATCTTCTAAAACCTTTCCTGTTGGCTTGATACTAGGTTTTAGGTATTTCTGACCATTTTGATTCTCTTCTCTTCTAGTTTTCATAACATCTAGAAGCTCACGAGGATTTAGTCCTACCAATTCAGCCGCAGTTACCATAGCCATGTGGTCTGACATTTTTCTATTTTTGTCATTTTTGATTTGTTTGTACAAATCCAAAGCTATTTTATACTTTTCTTTATGAGCAACATGTGCAATTTTCTTTCTAACAGACTTTGGAAGCAAATCTTTGAGCATATCCATAGTAATGCCTTCATAGAATGCTTCATATTCGTCTAGTAGCTCTTCTGGAATTATAGTTGCGTCTTCACTAACTTGTTCAAGTAGTTCAATCAAAATTTTATCTTTTTTCATTATCAACCTTTCTCTGCTTTTTGCTGATTTTTGCGACATTCATTCCAAGATATCCAACCGAAAGGAACAAGTGCCAAATATGCTATAT